>Ga0123355_10014675_pt1 | contig 12265 bp, 5 predicted proteins | sample TergutEmb28metaG_3_FD_89872 | JGI IMG/M metagenome (GOLD analysis project Ga0123355, IMG submission 89872) | Embiratermes neotenicus P1 segment gut microbial communities from Petit-Saut dam, French Guiana - Emb289 P1 | ecosystem: Host-associated > Arthropoda: Insects > Digestive system > Gut ...
ATGCTCAACGAACAGGGCGGGGTGAACGGCCGCAAGATCAGTTTCATCAGCCTCGATGACGGGCTACAGCCGCGGCGCGCCCGCGATCCGCGGATCTCACGCGTTGTGAGCCAGCTCGGAGTGCCGCCGCGGCAATCCTTTCAACCCATGGCAAGTGCAGAGGACGGATGCAGCCGCTAACCGACTCCACGCCGCAGTGGTTGCTGGCCATCGAGGCCTCCACAGATGTGTCAGGTAGACGGGTCACTCTACGAAAGTGCAGGAGCCCTTTACCGCGTGGCTGTCGTTCTTTGGGCGATGTTGATCGGTGTGGGCGTGGGGACAATGGTCAGAGCATTCGGTGATCTGGCGGCGGTGACAGAGGCCTTCGCGTCCGCAGCTATCGATCCAAGGCGTTGGGACGCGGCCATGGAGGTCGCTGCAAAGGGGGCCGGCGGTTTTGGGGCGATGCTCCTTCCCGTGCGCGGTCGCACGCCGTCGATGGCGCTCTCTGAGTCGATGCACCCGCTAGCGGACAGCTATGTTCACGAAGGCTGGATTCACCGCGACGAGCGCTATCGGACGCTGCCCGCCTTCATGCAAAAAGGCGTCTCCTGCGATTTCGATTTCATGAGCCGCGATGAGATCGCACATAGCCCCTACTACCAGGACCTTCTCGCGCCTCATGGGCTGCGCTGGTTTGCCGGCGTCAAGGTCGGGGAAGGCGAGGACATATGGTGCCTTTCGATTCAGCGCAGCATCGAACAGGGGCCGTTCCAGCAAAGCGAGATTGACCGCCTCGCAACGTTGTCCGGCCAGCTGGCCGGCGCGGCCGAACTCGCCCGCGCTTTCGGCTTCGCACGAATCGAGGCGGCGCTGGAGGCGTTCGAGGCGAGTAACTCGGCCGCGATCATTGTCAACCGGCTCGGCGAAACCGTGAAGGTCAATCCATCGGCGGAGCGGCTCCTGGGACCTGACCTGCAAATCGTTCATCGCCGCGTGGCCTCGTGGAACCGAGACGCCACCGCCGCGCTCGATCGCGCCCTCCACGCCCTGATGTGGACGGGCCAAGACGGAGCGCTCCATCCTCCGGTCGTGCTCCCTCGGCGCGAAGGCCGTCCGATCGTCGCCTATCCCACGCGGCTGCCCGCCATCGCTAACGGCGCGCTATCGCCTGGCCAGGCTTGCGTCGTGTTCGTTGATCTCGCCGCGCGCCAGACGACCATCGCGGGCGACCTGATCGCTGCCTTCGGCCTCACGCCCGGCGAGGCGCGCCTGGCCGGCAAGCTGCTGTCAGAAGAGTCCCTCGAAGCGGCGGCGGAGAGCCTAGGCGTCGCCATCGGCACCGCCCGCAACCACCTCAAAGTCGTTTTCCAGAAGACGGACACACACGGCCAGAGCCACCTCATTGCCCTCATCGCTCGCCTCGCGAGGCCGCGTTACGAAGGGGCACATAGCCCATTTGGGACATGACGCGCACGACGAGAAATGCGCTTAGATGGTTGATCCGCGCATTTTCGCTGGGTGCAAAATAGAGAACAACAGAGCGGTGCCTATCTCAAGTGACGTGCAGCACCGTCCGGTGATGCGATCGACGCGGCTTCGGGGCGACGTTCGCGATATGGCGCACGAAACGGCCGAACCGCCAGCGTTCGGGCGGACTTCGCCGTCGCGTCCCGACGATTGGCCCAAGGACTTTTTAATGCAATCGGCCCGCGTGGGGTGTTGTGGATCCACGTTGTGGCTTAAGGATTTCAGGCCAAGCACGAGAACCGTCGCAAATGACGGCGAATGCCGCACCGCGGTGAGTTGTGTGAGACCTCCGTCACAGCCGAAAACAAAAACTCCCGCACTTCTACAAGAATGGCGAGCCTGGCCAACGTGTCCGCGAATAAAAATCTAGCAATTTGGGGGTGGGTGGCTATTCGAATCATCAAACAATTTTCAGCTTCATTAGCTTTGCTTTAAGCGATGGCATCGCGATCCGCATCAAGATCCTATCAAAAACAGGCGGGCAACATGACTATTCTATTCGATCCAAAGGCTGCTACTCCATTTGACCCAAGGGCTGCGTCTCTCTATGGGCAGTTCGTGCAGGCCGCATACAGCATGTACTCTGCCGGCCCCAGCAATCTCCAGCCGAAACCGTCAGCGGACTTTCCCGCCGGGTTCCACCTGGCAGCCTGGATCCAGATGAACGACTTCCTTCTGAGCAGCACCGGGCCGCGGTTCTATGGCTTCGTTGCCCAAAGCGCTAACCGGTTCATCATCGCGATCCGCGGGACATCCAATTTGGAGGAATGGTGGGACGACCTCAACGCGCTCGGCAAGACCCCCTTTAAGATTCCCAATTGCGGAATGGTCGCCGACGGGTTCGCCCGCATTTACGATACGCTCCAAGTCGTTGAGTGTCCGCTCGCGGGAGCCGCCGCCGTGGCGCCGCGGCCGGCGCCGCCAGTTAGATCCTTCGCCCAACAGGTCACCGCTCTGGTGCGGCGCCGGCAGACCCAGGGGGCCATGCGCCCAATGGGCGCCAACCCATTCGCTCCGACCGCCTCCGTCGAGATCACAGGCCACAGTCTCGGCGCAGCGCTCGCCACGCTTTACGCAATGGAGAACGCGAGCACGGGGCAGGTCGTCAGTCCGATGTTGTGCACTTTCGCCTCGCCGTTGGTCGGAGACGCGGCGTTCGCGTCGGTGTTCAACGGGTTGAAATTGACCTCATGGAGGGTGGACAACGCGCCCGACCTCGTCACCATGCTTCCGCCGCCGCCGCTGGGCTTCGTTCACGTCAACACGGCGGTTCCGGTCAATTCTGCATTGAAAGTCTGGCCGAATCCCGGCTGTTGGCATTCGCTCGCGACATATCTCAGTTTGATCGATCCGGCGAAACAGCCCGACACGGAATGCCGCCTTCCGCTCCCCGACCTGGCGGAGCGAGCCGCCGTTCCGGCCGAACCGCTGGCGCAGTCGCTCGCGGTCGCTCCGGTCTTCCGGCCGGTCGCAATCGACCTCTCCGATAACAACAACGTCCAGGACACGCCCGGACCGCTCGGCGGCTTCGCTCGAGCAAAGGCGAGCGGGATCGTGTTTCTCCTGCACAAGGCCAGCGAAGGCGTGAACAGGACCGATCCTCGCTACAAGGCGCGGAGGGTCGCTTGGATGAGTGGAGGGCCCATCTCAGTCACAGACATTGACGGCAAGACGCTGCAGCTGGCTCCGAGGTTCGCCGCCTACCATTTCCTGACCTTGGCGGATCCCGTCGCGCAAGCCCGATACTTCCTGGAGACCGCGCAATTGCAGCCGGGCGATGACGCCGCAGTAGATTGGGAGGCCACCAAGGACAACCCGGCCCCAAGCGCGGATGCCGTCGACGCCTTCTGCAATGAGGTTGAGAAGACCCTAGGCTTCCCGATCATCATTTATTCAGGAAGCGCCGCAAAAGAGCGGCTCGAGGGGGTCGATGCGCGCTTTTCGAAGCGCCGCTTGTGGCTTGCGCAATTCGCCTCCACTTTCCAGGTCCAGCAGTCTTGGGGGTCGCCCTGGCTGTGGCAGGACAACGGCGAGTCTAATGGCAGGCCCGCGGGATCCGGGCCCAACAATATCCATGGTGTTGACGGTATTTGCGACAATTCGACCATCGCAGGGCCGATGACCGTTTCGCGGCTCTATGCCGAGTGGGGTGGCGGGAAACAACCCGTTGTCCAGCAAGAGCCCTTGGCAAGGGTGTCGATCCGACCGGAGGCGAGAACCTATCCGCTGCCGTCCACCGTCGCGGCGCCTCAACGAAAAAACGCCCGATATGGATGGAAGCCGGACTTGCCTGACCCGCGCGACTATTCATACGCCGTGTCGCGCGGCGCGAAATCCGCTCCTGCCACCGTCAACCTGCGAACTTTGTGTCCGGCGGTCTATGACCAGGGGCAAATCGGCAGTTGCACCGCGAACGCCATCGCTGCCGCGCTCGAATTCGACATGATGAAGCAGAACGAGGCCGCGTTCACCCCATCGCGTCTCTTCATCTACTACAATGAGAGGCTGATGGAAGGAACTGTCGGCTCCGACGCCGGCGCCAATATCCGCGATGGCATCAAGAGCGTGGCGAAGATCGGCGACTGTCCGGAAACTCTGTGGCCCTATGACAGCACGGCGGCCCTGCAGCCTGGGAACGTATTTCCCCCCGATGCCAAGGCGGCCCTCGCGCCGAGCGACGGCTGCTTCCAAAATGCGATCCATCATAAGGCCATGGAATATTTGTCAATCGATCAAAACCTGGCCGACATGAAAGATTGTCTTGCCTCCGGATACCCGTTCGTCTTCGGATTTACGGTGTTTCCGAGCTTTGAATCAGATCTCGTTGCTAGCACCGGCAAGGTTCCGATGCCGGGCGCGGCCGAGCAGACAATCGGAGGTCACGCGATGATGGCCGTTGGATACGACGACCAAGCGCAAGTCTTCATCGTACGCAATTCCTGGGGGACCGCGTGGGGCGACGGAGGCTATTGCTACATGCCATACGCCTATCTGCTTGACGACAACCTGTCAGACGATTTCTGGGTTGTTCGCACCGTCGGCAATGGCTAACCCTCGCACCGACGCCAGGCCTCGCCGGTCGGTTAAAGCCCGAGCTCATCGGGCCTTCACCGCGACGACGACCTTGAACGTTTGCGCCGGGTCAGGCTGCCAGCTGCGCTTGAGCTCAAGCTGCAGGGCCAGGACACCGGCGTTGTCGGCTGCCAAAGTCCACTGCCTGAGGCCGCCGGTTCCGCGACCCTCAGTTCGCGGCTCGGTTGAATCTTCAAGAATGCAAAGTGCCGGGCCGACGTCGGGCATGCGCCATCGATACCTCGTCGTAGGATTCTCTGGAAGCTCAAGCTTCAGCGTGGCCCCGACGAAGACTTCCGCATCCCGTAGCGCTGGTCCGCTCGCACTCGGCGCCATAATCGTGCAGGTAACCGGCACCGCTCTGCTAAATGGAAACTTAGAGCAAGGCAGGCTCAGGCTTTCGCTGTCAATGCTGTTAGCTGGGTGTGTTCTGGTACTAGCTGCCTTGGGTGTGCTCGTGTTGCAAACGAATGCTGCTAGTGCTGAGGCGGCTGCGAAGCTGGCGCAGGCTCAGGCGTCTACTCAGCATCTATACTTTATGATCGAGCCGCTAGATTCCGACGACCTTCTTGCATTTGTCTAAAGTCGCATCGCTAGACTCGGAGCGATCAACAGATGCGGTGTCCGAACTGCGAGCACGATACGCCTGACGAGGGTCGGTTTTGCGAGTCTTGCGGCGTGCAGGTGCTCGCAATTTGTCAAGCGTGTGGCCGCAGCAATCGGCCTGCCGCAAGGTTTTGTGCGTTTTGCGGCGCTTTCTTGCTTTCGGAGCCTTTCTCGGACCCCGCTGAGACAGTTGGCGGACTTATGCCTCGACACCTGAGGGAGCGCATCCTTACCTCGAGGCAAGGGCTGTTGGGGGAGCGGAAGCAAGTCACGGTTCTCTTCGGCGACACGAAGGGATCGCTTGACCAAATTCAGCGCCTGGATCCCGAGGAGGCAGCGAAATGGCTTGGGCTTGTCCTCAGGGTGATGACTGACCCTGTCCATCGTTACGAGGGCACTGTCAGCCGGCTTCTCGGCGATGGGATCATGGCCTTGTTTGGAGCGCCGGTAGCTCAGGAGGATCACGCACTTCGCGCCTGCTGTGCTGCGCTTGAGATGCTCCAGGCGGCCAAGGCAATCTCCGGCCGTACTTCGGAAATCCGCGTCGGCCTCCACTCGGGCGAGGTCGTCGTCCGTTCAATCTCGGACGACCTGGGAATGCACTACGATGCGATCGGGCTAACCGTCCATCTCGCGGGCCGGATGGAGCAACTCGCAGCGCCGAACACAATTTGCTTGACAGGGGAGACCTTTCGGCAAGTGCAGGACTTCGTTACCGCGGAGCCGCTTGGTCCGACTCGAATTCGAGGCTTGGACCATCCGGTCGAGATATTCGAGCTCACCGGACTGCGGCCAGTCGGGGCTCGCTGGCTGGCCAGGACGACTAGGGAACTGACGCCATACGTGGGACGCGAGGAGGAACTCGGTTTGTTGCTGGCCGCGATAGGACGTGTCCGCGGCGGTCAAGGAGGAGTGATCGCCCTCGTCGGCGAGCCCGGGACGGGCAAGTCCAGATTGGTGCACGAATTTCTTCGATCCGAATCGTTGCGTGACATCTCACTACTTACAGCTGCCGCAGCCACCTACGGGCGGAATGCGCCTTACCTGCTGTTCTCAAGCCTTCTGAGGGCTCACTTCGAAATCAGTGATCGAGACGCTCCCGAGGCCATCGCCAAAAAACTGCATCAGACGTTGACCTCTGTCGACGAGACACTGCTGCAGGTATTGCCGGTCCTGAACGGGCTCCTGGATCTGAACGTTGAGCGGGGATGGCGCGAACTCGACCTGATGCAACGCCGGCGCAGGATCATCGACGCGGTGGAGACGCTTCTTCGGGCCTTGTCTCGCACCAAGCCGGCGCTCGTGGTGCTTGAGGATTTGCAATGGATTGATGCTGAGACCCAAGCCATCATGGACGAGCTCACGGGGCGACTGGTCTCGTCGCGCATACTGTTCCTCGTGACCTACCGTCCAGAGTACTCAAACCCCTGGATTGGGAGCGACTTTTTCCAGGCGGCGATTTTGCGGCCGCTGAGCGATGAATCCGCGTGGACCATGCTCCGTCATCTCCTAGGCGACGCCTTAGCCTTGGACCAAGTTAAGCGCGTCCTCGTCGGGCGAACAGGAGGCAATCCCCTGTTTATTGAGGAGAGCGTGCGTTCGCTCGTTGAGACTGGCGCCCTCGGCGGAAGGCCGGGCGACTACTTGCCGACCCAAGACACCCGTGAAATCAGCGTTCCGGCTACGATCAAGGCTGTTCTGGCCGCACGCATCGATCGCCTCAAGGCCGATTCGCGCAGCGTGCTTGACGTTGCATCCACGATTGGTCGTCGAGTTCCGGTCGCGTTGTTGCGGGAGGTCACTAACCTTACGGAAGATCGGCTGCGGCTCTACCTCAACGAACTCCAGGCAGCGGACTTTCTTTACGAGGCGCGGTCGCATCCGGATCAGGAGTACGCGTTCAAGCACGCGCTTACTCGTGATGTCGCGTACGAAAGCCTGCTGCTCGACGCGCGCCGCGCTTTGCATGCCCAAATTGCGGCGAAGATCGAACAGCTTCACGCCCAGCGGCTTGACGAGCAAATCGATAATCTTGCCGAGCACACATTTCAGGCCGAGCTTTGGCCGGCCGCGGTCAAGCATCTTCTCCGGGCCTGTATTCGAGCGGTCGGTCGGTCGGCTCCTCGCGCCGCCGTCGCCCTCTTCGAGCAGGGATTGATCGCTCTCAGCCACCTCCCCGAGGGCGAGGCGCGCGCTAAGGCGGGCGTTGATTTCCGCCTCGTGGTGCTGAACGCTCTGATCCCTCTCGGCGATCACGCTCCTATTGTCCGGCACCTTACGGATGCGGAATCGCTGGCCCAGTCTTTGGGCGACAACCGTCGGCTCGGTCTCGTCTACAGCCAGCTGACGGTCGCCTTCTGGATGTCCGGCGAACATGTTCGAGCACTGGAGGCCGGAGAGCAGGCGCTGGCCGCGGCCAACGCTCTTAATAATCAGCAATCGCAGATCGGCGCGCGGTTCGCACTGGGCATGGTCCACCACGCCCTGGGCAATCTCGAGCAAGCTATCTCCATACAAAGGCAGCTTCTCACCGATTTCGCTCCTGAGATGGAAAAGGAGCGCTTTGGCTGGGTTGGATACCCCGGCGTCTTGATCCGAACCTTTCTGGCCGGCGCTTTGGTCGAAACTGGCAATTTCGACGAGGCGACAGCGCACCTCGATGCAGGCTGCCGGATCGCGGATGAACTTGGCCATGCGTACAGCCGGGCAATGATCTATGCGATTGTCGGCCAGCTCATGATGGAGCGCGGCGAGCTCGATAAGGCGGCTGAACTGTTGGACCGAATGCTGGCGCTGTGCCGCGAAGAGGAGGTCTGGGCGATGTATCCCGTCATCGCCGCGCGCCTCATTGCCGTCTATGCCAGGTGCGGCAGAACCGCCGAAGCCATCGCGGTTCTCGATCATGCGCGCCAGCCGTCGGTCTATCGCAAAGGCGCGACATACACTTGGCTCTACCTCTTCCTTTCTGCAGGGGAGGCCTACCTGAGCGCCGGCCGCCTCGAGGATGCGAGGGCGTATGCGAACCGGGCGGAAGCGCTGGCGCGCCGAAACAGCGAACAGGCGCACCTCGCCGCAGCGCTGAAGCTGAGCGGCGACGTCATGGCGACCACGGATGGCGCAGCACTTGACGCCGTCTTTGAGACCTATCGTGAGGCGATCGCTCTTGCTGAGCCGCGCGGGATGCGGCCGCTTCTCGCGCGCATTCAATTCTCGCTGGGCGCGTTTCTCGCTGGGCGCGGTTTCGCGTTCGAAGCGGCGCGCCACCTCGGCAGCGCCGCCGAACTTTGCCGCGAGCTCGGCATAGCTTTCTCCTCGTCGCCAGCGGGCCTGGAGAAGGAAGCAGCTATTGGGCCGATGGCTGATCGAACCGTACTTCAAGAGAGACCGGCAGGCTGAAAAGTTCCTGCTTCTTGATTTGCCCGGCTGCGCGGCGAAGATTGCTTTGGGCGCAAAGCTGCCTCACCACCTCTCGGATCTCCGCCAGAACAATCTCGCTTCCGAGACACCCATGTGCGCCGTCACCGAAACCCAACCGCCTTATCGGATCGAGCGCGCGCTGCACTTCCGGGGGCGCCTGGTCTCCGACGAACGTTCCCATCAGGTTCGAGAGCAATGGATTGTCGGCGGGGTCCTGCATGGCTGCGCCCGGGATCAGGAAAAGACGGCTTCCCGCCTCAAACCCGCCAAGACCGCCAAGCGGCAGATCAGCCCCCCTCGGGCACTCCCGCACGATCAGATCCGCGACGGGATTCAACCGTAGACATTCAAGGATGACCGCGTCGAGTTTGAATGCGACGCCGCTTTGGATTGCGTCTCGCGCCGCCTGCAACGCATCGGGACTGGACAGAAGACAGTCGACGACGTTCGTGATTCCTTTTGCTGTCGGATCGACGCCGCCGACGACCAGTTCGGCAATGATCATGCCTACCCGAACCCGGAATGCTGCGGGATCGACTCCGTCCGTGTGGCGACGGAGCAGGCGACTGAGCAACGTCGCTCGCGGCTCTCCGTTCGCTATGCGGTCCTCTTCCGCAATGACTTCCTCCGCGAGGCGATCGAGCAGTTCGACGACCGCAACTCTGGCGAGCCCAAGTGCGCTTGCCGTATCGTATTGATCGATCAGCAGAAAAAGCGCTATCGTATGGACCAGCAGGAACAATTCCGGCAGAAGTTTCGATCGCTCCGGGCCTTTGGGGAATTGTTCGATGAAACCGAGGTCGCGCGCCTCCTTGAAAGACGTTCGCTCGAAGTACAAAGTCTTGTAGGCGTCGGAAAAGCGTTTCGGCTCGGGGTAGCCGAGATGCTTGACTGCGCACGCGAGCGGCGCTCCGTATGCGATCGGATACACGATATCGAGCCCGTTCGTCTTTCTGCCGGCGCCGATCGCCTTATCGACGACCGCTCTTGCAATTGGTCCAACGTCATCTCCGATTCGCTTCCTCACAGCTTCGACGTTGGGCGCTTCAAGAGCATCTTTCAGAAGTTGCAGTCGAGCGATCTTCTCCGGATTTTTACTGGTCATACCCAGCATGAAGCTTTGGAAAAGGCCTCCGTCCAACGTGTTCTTCTCGCCGGGACGCAACCAGCGACGGTGATCGTATCGTTCGAGAAGACGCTCGAGCTTGCGGGCGTACTGCCCGCTGGTGAAGGTGAGGTCGTCCTTCAGGATCTCAATGACATGATCACGGCAAGCAACATAGTAAACGGCCTGCTGTTTCCCGGAGGCCCACGCGACTCGCTTTTGCTCAATGCGACGGGCCTGCAACAATCCGGTCGCCAAAGAGAGGGTCGCGTAGGTGATCGGATCGAATGATTCGTCGGCGGGTGGAGCCTGATTGGCTGTCTTGGGCGGCGCGTCTCCAGCTATGGCCTTCGGGACTGACGCTTCGTTGAAGCCGCCTCTCGCGATGCGATCGAGTGCGGCAATTCCGGGCACGAAAAAATACTCGCCTCCCCGAATGGTGACGTAAGGCTCTAGGCTGAAGGGAATCGGCTGGCTGGGATCGACGAAGGTCCCGCCGCCTCCCACGAGGGGATCCCGCGCGTTGGTGAAGGAACCTATGAAATCCCCCTTCTTACACCATTCGCTTTGCAGGAACTCGAACTGAGTGTCGATCCGGGCGTTGAGGCAGACAAAGAGCATACCCTGCGTGTCGCCCTCTCTATAAGGGATGCCGCGTCGGATGATGCGGTGGCGCCTGGCCTCGGCGTTGCGCGGATTTGTGCGGCGCGCGTGTGACGCAAAGGGACACTTTTCGCCTTTCGGATCGCCCGCGTAGTCGAAATTATCGAGATCTTCGCCAGCGCCGGCCTTCTGAACGGCAAGCGAGGCGCCGTCACGACGACGACCCACAAGGCGGGCCGCCATATCCTCGCCGCCGGCACGCTTGTCCAACGCTTCGACATCCGCGCAGAACCGATCGACATCCTGCTCGATCTTGCGGAACACCAAATAGGTTCCATTCTTGCACAGATTGCGGAACGACGCGCCGACGAGGTCCGATGCGATCTGATCGTTTCCATCGACGTCGTTGTAACCCAGGATGAATTCGCCCGCGGCGATCGCGCGTTTCTTTGCCTTAGGCGCAAGATCACACACGCCCTCGATTTCCGGCTGACCGATACCATCCCGGAACTTGAAGGGTTCATAGGAACCTCCCTTCCCGAGGATGCGAATGCCGAGTTCTTTGTGAATCACCTCGCACCCAGGATCCGGTCCAAGGCTTGTTGCGATGTCTTCCCAATAGCGTCCGACGTCACCATCCATACTGGATGCGGCGATCAGGACGTGAATGTCCTTGCTGCCCAACCGGCCCTGCCATGTCCGGGGCGACGATCGGCCTACGTCTCCGAGGATTGAGGCGCGGGCCGCCATCCCTTGGCGGAAAGCCAACGGCATGCTGTCCAGGTGATCCTTCGCGAGGCCCAGCCGTTCGAGGCCTGTCCAGGTAAAGGCGATGTTCAAAGCCCTTTCTAGGGGTGCAGCATCGCGCGCCTTTCTTTGTGCAAAGCGCTCGGCGGAGACGAAATCGATCTTTCCACTGGCCCAAAGGAGACGCGTCAGTGCCTTCCGGAACGCTTGCGGGTCGACGATCGTCAAGAAACCAAATGCAGTCCGGCTCCACGGTGGACTGCCGAGGATGTTTGACTGGATGTCAGATAGCCGCAACTCAGCGCGAGACATCTTCCTCGCGGGTTGCTCGGGCGCCCTGAAGCGCCTGGGTTCGTAGGCGCGTTCAAGAAACGCCCCTAGAGCCGGGCCGCCCGCTTCGGACTCCGGCCGCACGGCTGCCGCGGCGAAGTCGTCGAAACCTTGCTTGAACGCCTGAAGCTTCAGGATCTGTGGCATTGTCAGATTTGGGTAGGCGCAGTAGAATGTTGAAGTATTGATCTGGTGCTTCTTGATGTATTGCCAAAGCTGATCGAAGTCATGGGCTCCGGGATAGTCTTCGCAATTTTCCCACACGGCGTCGATGTCGCTGGTCAGTTCAAGGGAGAAGCTGCGAAAATAGGATTTCATTTCTCCATCGAAATTCGAGGTGAATAGAAGCTCCCCCGGGCTGCCCTTCCTGTCGAGGATGACCCAGCGCGCGAAGTGGATCTGGCGGATCAAGCTGACGGGAGTGGGCAATCCCTGGAGCTCACGCCGCTGAACGTCATCCAGTATGCTCTGGAGCCTTTCTCTATAAGTTCGATATTCGCCCTCGACGCGTCCGGCCTTGATCGGGGTGATGAGAGTCACCTCCGTGACGACGCCGACCCTTTTCGAGGTTGGGTATTTCGTCTCATCGAACGGAAGCACCGCCGCCTCCCCATTTTCGGCTTCGTCTATTGTTTAGATCACTTCTTCCGCTATTCGCCTCCAACGAGGTCGAACGCTCCCCAACAGTTTGCATCGGCGCCACGCAGAAAGATCGTCTCTCATCATGCGTGCTTTGGCTGTGATCTCCGTCACACCCAGGATCCAAGATGCAATCGCCAGAACATTGGTCTCCGCGGGGCACCCAGGCGGCGCCGAGATTCGTCGACAATGCCCGAGTGCAAAGTGTCGCACGAGCATGCAGAGAACTTGGCG
>Ga0123355_10014676_pt1 | contig 12265 bp, 9 predicted proteins | sample TergutEmb28metaG_3_FD_89872 | JGI IMG/M metagenome (GOLD analysis project Ga0123355, IMG submission 89872) | Embiratermes neotenicus P1 segment gut microbial communities from Petit-Saut dam, French Guiana - Emb289 P1 | ecosystem: Host-associated > Arthropoda: Insects > Digestive system > Gut ...
AAGACCTTGAGGGTTTCACCCTCAAACTCCCATAAGGGGGACACGTCCCCCTTAACCCCCTTTCCTGAAAAACGCATTCGCGTTTTTCGTTTAAAGTTTTGATGAAACTTTTTCAAAAGTTTCTCGGGGGGTGGGGTGAAACCCCACGGTTTTTAGTTAAAGTTAGTGCATATGGGTGAAACCCCCAAGGTTTTAAATTATTAAAGTCAATCCAGAGAGGATGATAAACATTGAACGTAATAGAAATGCGTAATATAACAAAAATTTTTCCTGGTATAGTTGCAAATGACGACATTACACTTGAGCTAAAAAAGGGCGAAATCCATGCCCTGTTGGGCGAAAATGGCGCAGGTAAATCCACATTAATGAGTGTGTTGTTTGGTCTTTACAAACCAGAAAAAGGAATTGTGCTAAAAAATGGAAATGAAGTGAAAATAACAGGACCTGGTGACGCAAATTTATTGGGCATTGGAATGGTGCATCAACATTTTAAACTAGTGCATAATTTTACTGTGCTTGAAAATATCATATTGGGCGTAGAAACTACTAAAAGTGGCATACTACAAATGAAAAATGCACGTGAAAAAGTCCAAAAATTGTCAGAATTGTATGGGTTAGAAATTAACCTAGACAAGGAAATAAGGCATATAAGCGTAGGTATGCAACAACGTGTAGAAATTTTAAAAATGTTGTATCGCGAAAACGAAATACTAATTTTTGATGAACCTACGGCGGTTCTTACCCCACAAGAAATTGAAGCATTAATGCTTACCATGAAAAACCTCACCAACGAAGGAAAGTCCATTTTATTTATAACCCACAAACTTGACGAAATTAAACTTGTTGCAGATAGGTGTTCTGTTTTACGTAAAGGAAAAATGGTTGGTACAGTAGATGTTTCTCAAACTTCAAAAGAAACAATGTCTGAAATGATGGTAGGGCGTAAAGTTTCATTGTCGTTAGAAAAAAAAGATGCGCAACTGGGTGATGTAATCTTAAAAGTCCGAAATTTAAGCCAAAAAGGAAAAACAGGCGAAAAGATAAAATTAAAAGATGTTTCCTTTGATGTAAAAGCGGGTGAAATTTTATGTATTGCGGGCATTGAAGGTAATGGTCAAACAGATTTGGTATACGCCTTAACAGGAATTACTAATATAACAGCTGGTACTGTACACATGGCTGGAAAAAATATTACCAATGCAAAAATTCGCCATCGCACAGAAACAGGCATTTCCCATATTCCAGAGGACAGGCATAAGCATGGTCTTGTACTTGATTACACTTTATCATATAACACAATTTTGCAAACGTATTATACAAGTGACTTTCAAAGTGGTGGGTTTTTAAAGCTCCCTAAAATTAATGAACATGCAAATAAGTTAATTCAAGCCTTTGATATACGTTCTGGGCAAGGTGCGGAAACACCAACCCGCGCCATGTCAGGCGGAAATCAACAAAAGGTTATTCTTGCACGAGAAATTGACCGTAACCCAAGTTTATTAATTGCCGTGCAACCTACAAGAGGGCTGGATGTTGGTGCAATAGAATATATCCATCAACAATTATTGGCACAACGTGATTCAGGCACAGCTATATTACTGGTATCACTGGAGCTTGAGGAAGTTATGAATGTCTCTGATAGAATTTTAGTTATGTATGAAGGCGAAATTGTAGCAGACGTTAATCCCAAGGATGTTACTTTCCAAGAATTGGGGCTTTATATGTCAGGCGCAAAGCGGGATGAGGTGGCAATAGATGAATAAAAAAGGGTTAATGAATTTTTTATCCTCTGTCCTTGTATTAATTATAGGGCTTTTGATTGGGTTAGTTATTTTGTTTATTAGTAACCCAAACCAAGCGATGGGTGCATTTGTAAGAATCCTTACTTTTGGTGCAAGCTCTATGCGTAATATAGGGGATGTGTTATTATCTGCCACACCCTATATTTTTACAGGGCTTTCAGTTGCTTTTGCATACAGAACTGGATTGTTTAATATTGGTGCAACTGGGCAATTTACTGTAGGTTCGTTTTCTGCACTTTTTGTTGCAATAGAATTTACATTTTTGCCTCCATCTTTGCGGATTTTTGTAGCAATACTTGCGGCGGCTCTGGCTGGTGGGTTATGGGGTTCTATTCCTGGATTTTTGAAGGCATATCGAAACGTACATGAGGTTATATCATGTATTATGTTAAATTATATTGGTATGTTTTTTACTAATTATTTAATTATGAATACAATTTTTGACGCACATCTTGCCGGAACACAACATCCCCCTTCTTATACAAATTTACCCAATTTGGGGTTAAATCGTATTTTTAACGATGGTGTTGGGCAATTTAATGAATCACGTGTTAATATTGGCATTTTAATTGCTATAGGTGTTGCCATTTTAATCCATGTGATTTTAGAAAAAACTACGTTTGGATATGAGTTAAAGGCATGTGGATTTAATCGTGATGCAGCAAAATATGCGGGAATTAACGAAAACCGTAATATTGTACTTTCAATGAGTATATGTGGCGCACTTGCTGGAGTGGGTGGCGCATTGTTTTATATGAATGGTACAGGCGTTTTTATGAGTGTTATTGATTCACTTGCGCCCCAAGGGTTTATTGGTATTTCAGTTGCATTTTTGGGAATGAACCACCCAATTGGTATTATTTTTTCAGGCGTATTAATTTCTTATTTGTATGCTGGAGGTTCAAGAATGCAAATGTTTGGCTTTTCTTCAGAGTTTGTTGAAATTGTAATCGCTATAATCATCTATTTCTGCGCATTTGTATTTTTAGTAAGGTCTTGGATTGAAAGAGTAATGGGAAATCGTACTCATTCCCAGCAGAACAATGAAGATTTGGGGGCAGAGTCTCCAGAATCTCAATTATCTCAATTGAAAGAAAATGCAAACTTGACAGAAAATGCAAACACAAATGACGGAGGTAAAGAGCAATGAATATGTTTTATTTTATAATCCAGCACACTATGTTTTTTATGATACCTCTTGTTGTTGTTGCGGCTGGTGGGCTTTTATCTGAACGGTCTGGAATTGTTAATATAGCATTAAATGGAAAAATGACAATAGGGGCATTTACAGGAATTTTGTTTATTTCAACTTTTCAAGATAGGATACCAGGGCAACCGATTTTAATATTGGGTATTCTTGTCGCTATGCTAACAGGTATTGTTATTGCCTTTTTTCATGCATATGCCTCTATTACTCTAAAGGCAGACCAAATTATTAGTGGTATTGCTATTAATATGATTGCTCCTGCTTTAGCGGTTTATACAGCTCGTCTTGTTAATGATACTCAAAATGTCCATTTTTTAAGGCATCAATTTAGAATAGAGCAAGTACCATTTTTAGGGCGAATCCCTTTTATTGGTCCTATGTTTTTTCAAAATACTTTCCTCACAACTTATATTGGTATCGTTATTCTTATTGTTGTAGCATTCGTTTTATATAAGACAAAATTTGGGCTTAGGTTACGTGCTTGTGGCGAACACCCTCATGCCGCTGATTCGGTTGGTGTTAATGTAATAAAAACCCGTTATATTGGGGTGCTTCTTTCTGGTGCGCTTGCTGGTATTGGTGGGGTTGTTTATGTAGTCCCAGTTACTACCGTATTTAATGGTACAGTAGCTGGGTATGGATTTTTGGCGTTGGCTGTTTTAATTTTTGGCTCTTGGAGACCAGGAAAGTTGCTAATTGCCGCTTTTTTCTTTGGATTAATGCAAGCAATTGCGGCTAGTAGTGCGGCGATTCCTTTCTTGGATAATTTAAATGTGCCTACGCATTTTTATAGGATGGCACCATATGTTGCCACTCTTATTGTATTGGCATTTACTTCTAAAAATACGATGGCTCCAAAGGCTTTAGGAGCGCCTTATGATAAGGGCGGGCGATAGGTATTAAGCAGTGGATGACTTTTGAGAATTGCGTAATTTAATTGAAAACCCAATAGAAGCAATCACCCCTGAAAGTAAGAGAATTATACTCACAACCAATGCTATTATCCAAATCGTATTCACAGGTTGGTTGTAATGAATATCATCTGCTATAAAAAGACTACCTAGTGCAGATAGTTCAGGTTCTTCATGTGTGATTAACAAATCCCCCCCTCTTTCTCTGAGTGTATCAATATCAGGTGGAGGGGTGGGAATATTGGGTACAAATGCACTCCCCCCTCCCACTACAGGAGAGCCAATTCCAAAATCAAATGAATCTTGTTGTGAATGTGGCAAAACTGATTCCATTTCGGGCACTTGGGTTGCTTCAATACCTTCAATACCATCAAAACTACCCGCGCCATAACTTCCAATAGAAGGAGCTGGAGCGGACATTGATGGAATAGGTAAAATATAATCAAATGTATCCATTTGTACATCATAAGGTACATCATGACTACGCCTAAGCCCCAAATCATCCTCTGCTTCTGCTATACTCACACTTCCATCTAAATTCCAACCCCATAACATCTCATCACCAAAAAAAAACGATTCTGGTTCTAGTGTTATATAAGAACTATCTTCAATAGATTCAACAACTTCATCAAATCCGCTAAATGGTGCTGATGCTACAGGGAAAAAATTTACATAATCATGAACGCTTGCGATATTCCTTGCTTCAAAAAAACCACCAAACCAAATAACTGCCATTAAAAAACACGCCGCTACAGCAGTGGTAGCAAAAGAAAACCGCCTTTGTAAAGATATCTTGCGTCGTTTTTGTTCTAGGCGTTTTTTATTTGCTAGGAAATTGCTTTCGCAATTTCCGTCGCTCAATGGGGGCGCTGCCCCCAAGCCCCCGCAAAGTGGCATAGCCACTTTTTTATTTTGTACCCCTGACATAAGTTTAAAATGTAAATCTTCAGGAGGTTCTGGAATTGGCAAAGTACGCACTTCATCTATTAGTTGTGCGTACTTCTCAAATTCTTTCTTGCACTCTATACATGTTTCCAAATGTTTGGTTACTTCATCGTTATTGGTATCGTCGTAAAATTCGGAAAACAACAATTGTATATCATCACAGTTTTTCATAGTTATCATCCTTATAAAGGCAATCATTGCTTTTTAGGGCGTGGGAACACGCCTTATATGCCTTTGTCAATTATAACGTATTATCACCTCATTTTGTTCCTTACAAAGTGTGTATAATTATTTCTTTTTTATTACAATATATTAACAATCCATTAACATTGCTTATGCTTGCACTCTTTTTATATTTGCGCCCAATTTATTAAGTTGTTTGTCTAAATGATAATAACCGCGGTCGATATGATGAAGCCCACTAATTTCTGTAGTCCCTTCGGCGCGTAATGCTGCCAATACCAATGCTGCACCTGCCCGCAAATCACTTGCCACTACTTGCGTACCTGCCAAACGTTTTACACCTTCTATTACTGCACTACGGCTTTCAATTTTTATATCCGCGCCCATGCGTTTGAGTTCGCCAACTTGCATAAAACGATTTTCAAATACAGTTTCTGTCATGATACTTGTACCTTTTGCGGTTGCCATCAGGCTCATAAATTGCGCTTGCATATCTGTGGGAAAACCTGGATATGGTAATGTTTTTATATCCGCCGCAACCACATCAACACCTTCTTCATATCGTACACGTATGCCTGTGTCAAGTTCTTCCACTATAATATTTGTCTCTTTTAATTTTGCTATTACAGGTTTTACATGGTCACCCAGCACATTTGTTAGTAAAATATCACCACGCGTAATAGCGGCGGCAACCATAAATGTCCCTGCCTCTATTCTGTCAGGAATTACACTATGAACTGTACCAATTAATTCCTTTACTCCATTTATTTTGATTGTATCTGTTCCTGCACCACGAATATCTGCACCAGCCGCGTTAAGGAAATTTGCAAGGTCTACTATTTCAGGCTCTACCGCACAATTTTCTAAAATGGTTTGACCTTCTGCCAAAGTTGCCGCCATTATTATATTTTCAGTTGCCCCAACACTTGGAAAATCAAGATAAACTTTCGCACCAACCAGTTTTGGTGCATCCACTGTTACATATCCGTGAGAATGGTCTATTTTTGCCCCCAATGCTACAAATCCTTTTAGGTGCAAGTCTACTGGACGCGTGCCAATTGCACAACCACCAGGTAATGATACTTTAGCCCTTCCAAGTCGTGCCAAAAGTGGTCCTAAGACTAAAAATGAAGCCCTAAGTTTCCCAACTATTTCATAAGACGCATCAGAACAATCTAGTTTACTTGTATCAATGTCTAATGTGCCTTTTTGCTTGTTCCAGTCGCGTTTCCCACCTAAAGATTCAAGCAAGACACACATAGATTCAACATCACTTAAATTGGGAACATTTTGAATTCTGCATTTTTGCCCTGTTAGAATAGTCGCCGCCAACACAGGTAGGACGGCATTTTTTGCGCCACCAATTTCAATTTCTCCGCATAGTGCGCCACTTTGTTTAATTATATATTTTTCTGCCATGCCATCACCTTCTAAAATATAGATTTTATTCCAATGTTTATATTGTTTCCAATATTTCCTTGAAATATATCTATAATGGCTTAGAAGTGATATAATAACGCCAAAAGGTTTTTATGACATGGAGGACTGGAGATGTTACAACATCATAAAGATTCAATAAAAAACATGCTAGAACATTATCAAGAAAATCCTGAAATTAAGGCATTGTTTCTAATTGGCTCTGTAGCAACAGGTGATGCTCGCCCTGATTCTGATATTGATGGTGTAGCGATTGTGTCACAAGAATATTTAAATTATAGAAAAAGAAATAACTTGGGTGGTATGGAGGTTTACCGCGGGAAATGCACATATGACAGCGGTTATTTTGATGTTCATTATAAAACTCAAACAGAAGTAGAGCAACTGGCTGTAAGTGGTTCTGAACCAATGCGTAATATGTTTACTAATGCCTTGCCACTTTTTTGTGATGATGAAAATTTATGCAAAATAGTGGCTGGCATTCCAGTATTTCAAAAACAGGAGGCAGAGGCAAAATTGCTTAGGTATTACTGCACTTTTAAGCAGTTTTATCTGTATTTTTGGATATGTTGCCGTCCAGAAGGATTTATGCGTTTTCATGTAGCAACTGGCATGGTTTTTTGCCTTTATCGGTTGATTTTACTGGAAAATGAAATGTTATTTCCATCAATGCGTAAATTGGAGGAATTTGTACAACGCGCCCCAAATAAACCAAGTGGAATAATAGACCAATGTAATAACTTCATGAAATCTTTGTCTGATTTGGATTGTGCAACCCTTGTGGAAACATATGAAAATTGGACTTCATACGATTATCCAAAAGAACGGCATATTATTAATAATAACTTTGCCAACCCCTATGAATGGCAATAAATTCTAGTTAAACTCTATAAAGGCATTTATTGCTTCTAGGTAATGAATAGGAAAACCGTTTTTATTTGGAACAATATATTTATGATTAAAGCAATTGTAAGGAATAGATTTACGTTCTGTAGAAGCCTTAAATTTTGCTAATTCTTCACTGGGAAGTAGAAATACTTCCCTTTTTATTTGAAAATGCACCAAAATAAAACTAATTCCTTTTTGCTTGCGAAAATCCTCCATAAATTGGATTTGATGAGAGTGAATATTACGTAATGGCAAATTAAGTTGTCTAGTTTCTTTTGCATCAAAACATATTGCAATTCCTTGGGCTACACCAATAAAATCCACGGTGCTTTTTTTTTCAAAATAAGCGGATGTTATGGTGCGATTTTTATTGTCAACTTCTATTGGTGTAATAGGAGTAGGGATTTTTTGTATAATTGCTAACGACTTTTGGGCGTACAGTTGATTTGTTATATCAATAAGCTCCTCAAATGCACTACCACGCAATCCACGAGTATTCCACATAATATAAACTTCCTTTTTATAAACAGTATAACATAGCTCTTGCTGTATTCACATTTACCAAATATTCTGATATAGTAATTTTAATTGAGTTCATAATAAAGGAGATACATTTAATGGATACAACTAGATTGCAAAAATATGCCGAGCTTCTTGTTCGTGCTGGTGGGAATGTGCAAAAAGGACAACTTGTAATAATTGGATGTGCTGTTGATGATGCATATTTTGGGCGAATGGTACAAGCCGCGGCATATGAAGCGGGTGCTTCAGAGGTTCGTATAGATTGGCATGATGACCAGTCTACGCGGGCAAAATATTTATATGCAGATAACAAAATTTTTGGTGAGTATGAAGATTGGCGTGTTGCAAAATTTAAAGAGCAAGATGATAAAGGGGCGGTATATCTTCATATAAGGTCAACAGACCCTGATTATCTTGCAGGTGTTGACCCAGACAGAATCAAAAGGTTTAGCAAAGTTGCAGGGGAAGCTCTTAAAAGCCATAGAGCATTAACAATGAGTAGCAAATTACGCTGGTCAATAGTGGCTTTACCATCACCAGCATGGGCAAAAAAAGTATTCCCAGATAAACCAGAAGCAGAAGCTATGGAACTCCTTTGGGAACGCATTTTAAAAGGTGCAAGGGCTGACGGAGAAGACCTTATTAGCGATTGGGAAAAGCATAGAGAAAATTTTGTAAAACGTGTAAACTATCTTAACGAACAAAAATTTTCTGCTCTTAGGTTTAAAACTGGTTTAGGTTCTGACTTTACATTAGGTTTGGCTAAAAATCATATTTGGGAAGGTGGTGGTGATACTGGCAAAGACGGTATACCGTTTTTCCCCAATATCCCCACAGAAGAAATTTTTACAATGCCTGACCGATTAAAAGCAGAAGGACGAGTAGTCGCCTCTATGCCACTGTCATACAATGGAAACCTTATTGAAGGTTTTGAAATGACTTTTAAAGATGGTAAAGTCGTAAGCTATAAGGCTGACAAAAATCAAGATACTTTAAAAAACATCATAGAGATGGATGAAGGCGCGGCTCGTTTGGGTGAAGTAGCAATTGTTGCAAATTCTTCACCAATTGGGCAAATGAATACGCTTTTCTACAATACTCTTTTTGATGAAAATGCTTCGGCGCATTTGGCATTGGGCAAGGCATACCCCAAAAATATTGTTGATGGTGACAAACTCTCAACAGAAGAACTAATTGTTGCTGGTGCAAATGATTCTTTGGTGCATGTAGATTTTATGTTTGGTACTTCTGACATGTGTATTACTGGCATTTATGAAGATGGCACAGAAGTCCTATTTTTCAAAAATGGCGAATATGTGTGATAAATTTATTTGAATATTATCTATGCGAATCAAGGGTTAAAATTTCGCAACGCTGAAAATCCTCGTCATTCTGAGCTTGACTCAGAATCTTTTTTAAAAGATTGCGGGTCAAGCCCGCAATGACGGCGCATTGAAGCCATCCCTTAATTGGCATTATCTAAAAGGAGATGTTTTTTTGCAATTTTTAACAGTCAATCAAATCCGAGAAAAGTTCTTGGATTTTTTTGTTAAACAAGGGCATACAATTTTGCCCAGTTTTCCGCTCGTGCCACAAAATGACAATAGTTTATTATTAATTAACTCTGGAATGGCACCAATGAAAGCATTTTTTACAGGGCAAGAGAAACCACCCTCTAAAAGGGTAGTAACATGTCAAAAATGTATCCGCACTACTGATATTGATGAAGTTGGTAAAGATGCCCGCCATGGTTCATTTTTTGAAATGTTAGGTAATTTCTCTTTTGGAGATTATTTTAAAAAAGAAGTAATTCCTTGGGCATGGGATTTTTTAACTGTAGAAATGGGTATTCCAGCAGAAAAACTAAGTATTTCTGTGTATGAAGAAGATGACGAAGCATTTTTAATATGGCGTGATACAATTGGCATTCCAGAAGAACGTATTTTTAAATTGGGTAAAGATGAAAACTTTTGGGAGCATGGTGTAGGACCTTGTGGACCTTGTTCAGAAATTCATTATGACCGTGGCGAAAAGCATGGCTGTGGTAGCCCAAATTGCACTGTGGGTTGCGATTGCGACAGATTTATGGAAATTTGGAATCTGGTATTTACGCAATTTGAAAAAAATGAAGATGGTAGTTTAACTCCACTTAAAACTACAAACATTGATACAGGTATGGGATTAGAGCGTTTAGCAATTGTTTTACAAGATGCACCTACAATTTTTGATATTGACAATATAAAAAGCATACGCAACAAAGTTTTAGAACTAGCGGGGTTATCGGAAGAATCAGTTTCAAAAAACCAACTGGTTTCTGCTAACATCATTGCAGACCATGTAAGAAGTGTAGTATTTATGGCGGCGGATGGTGTTTTGCCTTCTAATGAAGGGCGTGGATATGCGTTACGTCGTTTGTTACGTCGTGCAATTCGGCATGGGCTTTCTTTGCAAAAAAATGAAAATGAAAATAAAGAAAGTATTGTTACTGTTCTTGCACAAGCCTCAATTAATGCTTATTCAGAGGCATATTTAAATTTAGTGGAAAAGCAGGAGCATATTGTAAGTACTTTAGCCCGCGAAGAACTCCGTTTTATGGAAACTTTGGAAACAGGTATGAAGTTGCTGAATGAATATATAAGTGAGCTAAAGAGTAGTGGAAATAAGACTTTAAGTGGCGAAGCAACATTTAAACTGTATGATACCTATGGATTCCCGTCTGAATTAACCCGCGAAATTTTGGAAGAGCAAGGTTTTACATGGGATGAAGAAGGCTTTATGAATGAAATGCAAAACCAGAAAAAACGTGCGCGTGAAGCTCGTGGAACATCCAATTATATGGGTGCAGATGAAACAGTTTACAATAAATTGCCGCCAAATTTGCAAACAGAATTTGTTGGATATGAAACGTTACAATGTGAAGCGGAAATTCTTGCTATAATTTTAGGTGATGAACTGGTTGAGGAAATTCAACAAGGGCACGATATAACATTACCTATGGCTTTAGTGCTTAATAAAACACCTTTTTATGCTGCATCTGGGGGTCAACAGGGTGATATTGGGTTTATTAATGGCATTAATGGCTTAAATGTTCATGCAAAAGTAATAGATACTTTTAAGGTAGTCGGAAATAATACAGTCCATTTAATTCAACTTGATGAATTATCCAGATTAGAGAACTTTTGCATAGGCAATAAAGTACTTGCTACTGTAAGTGATGTACGTTCGCTTATTGCCTCCAATCACACTGCAACACATTTGTTACAAGCAACATTGCGCGAAGTATTAGGAAGCCATGTAGAGCAAGCGGGTTCAGATGTTACTCAAGATAAATTGCGTTTTGACTTTACACATCCTACTGCTTTAACTCCAGAAGAACGTGAAAAAGTGGAGTTGTTTGTGAACATGTCAATAAATGACAATCGACCAGTAGTAGTCACCTCGACATCCCCAGAGGAAGCGCGGAAAAAAGGCGCATTGGCTCTGTTTGGTGAAAAATATGGCGATATTGTGCGCATGGTATCAATTGAACCACAAGGTGACGCACAAGTTAATAAAAGTGTGGAGCTTTGCGGGGGCACACATGTAAATTCTACTGGAGAAATAAAAACCTTTAAAATTTTGTCTGAAACAGGCATTTCTTCTGGTGTTCGTAGAATTGAAGCTGTAACAAATGAAAATGCTTTACATTTCTATAGAGAAAACCTAAAAGTATTAAACGAGGTTGCAGAAATATGTAAAACTAAGCCTGTTACCCTTCTTGAACGAATAAAAACCATATTGGAAGAGAACAAGCAACTTAAAAAGGAGGTTTCGCGCTTACAAGGAGAGGCTTCCAAAGGGCAAACTTTACAAGCAATAGAGGATATTCTTAAAAATGCTGTAGAGTATAATGGCTTTACACTACTGTCTGCAAAACTTAATAACTATGATGTAGAAGCCCTTCGCCAACTTGCCGATAAACTTAAAACCAATATAAAATCTGGCTGTATGCTCTTATGTGGAATTAATGAAGCTGGGGCGGCAATGTTTTTAGCCTCTGCAACAGATGATGCTGTTAAAAAAGGTATTCATGCTGGTAATATTGTAAAAGAAGCGGCTACTTTATGTGGTGGTGGAGGTGGTGGTCGCCCCAATCATGCACAAGCAGGGGGGAAAGATATTTCCCGTGTGGACGAGGCATTGGAGCAAGCCATTACTACAATGAAAAAAAGCCTATGATGTAACTGTAGTTTTGTCATTTCAGGCTTGATATAGTAAATTCAATCGAAAACGATTGAATTTAGCTTTGCTTCGCAAAGCTCCCCACCTCCTTCCGCTACGCTACAGTCGGTGTGGGGCGTTCATTTCAATTGAAAATGGTTGCGTGCAAG
>Ga0123355_10014677_pt1 | contig 12265 bp, 10 predicted proteins | sample TergutEmb28metaG_3_FD_89872 | JGI IMG/M metagenome (GOLD analysis project Ga0123355, IMG submission 89872) | Embiratermes neotenicus P1 segment gut microbial communities from Petit-Saut dam, French Guiana - Emb289 P1 | ecosystem: Host-associated > Arthropoda: Insects > Digestive system > Gut ...
AGCTACTGGCGCAACCAACAACGAGAGCCCGGGCGCTGGCCGAGCTCCACAAAATGAGACCAATGTCCCGAGACATGTGAGACATATGTCCCGAGACATCACAGAGCGGAGAGAGGGGGATTCGAACCCCCGAACGAGTTTCCCCGTTACACGATTTCCAGTCGTGCCCGTTCAACCACTCCGGCACCTCTCCGGGAATCTGGGCAAGCGTAGCGGGGACGGGCGGCGACCGCCCCGCCCCGCCGAGCCTCGGTGCAAGCCCTGATGGCAATGCGGTACGCAGAACGGATACTGAATTGCCATGAGGTGCCGGGCCGGCCGGGCGGCTCAGGTCCGGGGTGGTGCAGCGGGACCACCCCGGGTGGCAATACGTCAGATCACCCAGGCCCCGCCACGCAGGAGCGGCACCTCGCCGCCGTCAAGCCGCACGCCCGTCACCTCGACCGCATCGGAGCCGACCATGAAGTCGACGTGGATCACGCTCTGATTCGCCCTCGAACGGTCGGGTCCCTCGTCCACAGAAAACGGATAGGCGGCCCCGAGCGCCAGGTGCGAAGCGGCGTTCTCGTCCAGCAGGATCGAGTAGAAGACCGAGCCGCTCTGGCCGATGCGGCTCTCGCGGTCGACCAGCGCGACCTCGCCGATGCGGGCGGCGCCCTCGTCGCGAGCGGTCATCGCGCGCAGGATCTCGGCGCCGCGATCGGCGTCGATCTGGACGGCGCGGCCGCCCTCGAAGCGGACGCGCAGGCCCTCGATCGGCGCCGCGCCCGGGACGAGCAGCGGCTTGGTCGCGCTCACCACACCGTCCACCCGCAGCGGGTCGGGCGCCGTGAAGGCCTCCTCGGTCGGGATGTTTGCGGTGTGCGTGATCCCGTGGATCGTGGTCATCCGGCCGCTGATCCAGCGTGAGGACGGCAGCAGGCCGACGGTCAGGTCGGTGTCGGGCCCCACGTACCGGAGATGGTCGAGCCGGAGTGCATTCAAACGCTCTGCGATCGCCTCGAGTTGCCCCAGCCGCGCCTCCCAGGCGGCGACCGGATCGGGCTCGTCGAGCCGCATGATCCGCACGATCTGCTCCCACAGCCGCTCGTAGGCGGCGGCAGGCTCGAGCTCGGGGTGCACCAGCGACGCCCAGTCGGGCGTCGGGAACGGCACGATCGTCCAGTTGCACTGTTGCTTGCCGGTGACGATCATCGACTCCTTGAGCCGTGGCATCAGGTCGAGGCCGAGCAGCTCCTGATCGATGTCGTCCATCAACTGCGGCTCGATCACGCTCTGGAACGAGATCCGCGCCGCCCCGATCTCGCCGAGGGCGAGCGTCCGCCCACCAATCCACTCCGGCACGTAGCCGAGCGTTTCCCGCGGCGCGTGCTTCAGCCGCGAGCGCTTGATGTGCGGGTCGAAGTACCAGGCGTCGACGTAGCGGGCGCCGCGCGCGTACGCCGCCTCGGCGACGGCGCGGCTGATCGGCTCCTGGCCCGGCTCGACGGTAATCCCGACGACCTGGTCGGGCTGGATGTTCGCGCCGATGCCGACGGTGGGCTCGGCGATCGCCGCCACCAGGTCCGCGGGCGGTTTCACGCGGAGGCGGGGGTCGTGGGGTCAGCGGAGCTCACGCGGAGACCGCGGTGGCCGGGGCCGGCGGGAACACCTTCGACAGGGTCTGGGCCGCGAGCGCGACCGCCTCGAGGTCGTAGCTGTTCGGCATCGAGAACGTGAAGCCCTCGATCCCCACGTCCCTGAGCTTCTGCGCGTGCTCGCCGATCGCGTCGGGGTCGCCGACGACCCACGAGCCGGCGATCTCCGGAGGGGTGCCGGCCTCGATGAGAGCCTGCTTTGTGGCCACAGCCGCCTCATGCGTCGGCGCGATCAGGATCCCGTTCATCGCCGTCTTGGTGATCTCGGAATAGTCACGGCCGACGTCATCGCAGTGGGCCCGCAGGACGCCGAGCAGGTGCTGGAAGCGCTCGGCGTCGCCGAACAGGTTGCAGCCGTCGCCGTACTTGGCCACGAGCCGCAGCGTCTTGCGCTCGCCGCTGCCGCCGATCAGGATCGGGATGTCACCGCGGATCGGCTTGGGGTTGTTGAATGCGCCGTCCACGCGGAAGTGCGCGCCCTCGAAGTGGGCCGATCCTTGAGTGAACATCGCGCGCACGATCTGGAGCTCCTCCTCGAGCATCTCGAAGCGGACCTTCAACGCTGGGAAGTCGTAGCCGTAGGCGACGTGCTCGGCCTCGAACCAGCCGGCGCCGATCCCGTGCCAGGCGCGACCGCCGGAGATGATGTCGAGCGTCGTCGTGGTCTTGGCGGCGAGCGCCGGGTTGCGATAGGTGACGCTGCCGACGAGCAGGCCGAGCGTCAGCCTGCTGGTGCGGGCGGCGATCCCGGCGAGCATCGTCGAGCCCTCGAACATCCAGTTCTCGGGCGGGCCCACCGGCCCGATCTGATGCAGGTGGTCCATCACCGACACGGAGCTGAGCCCCGACGCCTCCCCGGTGGTGGCGATGTCAACGATCCGCTCGAAGACCGCGTCGGGCCCGACACCGGGATAGTTGAAGTTCGGGATGTGGAGATCAAGTGTGATTGGAACGCGCATACCGAGCACGCTACCGCCCCGGCACCCTGGCCCGAGTCACTAGTTTGTGAGCGTGGACGCAGCACAGGCGCGCGCACGATTTGTCACCGCGACGGTCGCCCGCTTGGCGACCGTCGGGTCCACAGGCCGGCCCCATCTGGTCCCGGTCACGTTCGCGCTGCTGGATGACGTGACGCTCGTGACCGCGGTCGACCACAAGCCCAAGCGCACCACGGCGCTTCAGCGGCTCGCGAACATCGCCGCGGAGCCGCGGGTGAGCGTGCTCGTCGATCACTACGAGGATGACTGGGAGAAGCTCTGGTGGGCGCGGGCGGATGGGCTCGCGCGGGTGCAGGGCGGCCGAACAAGCAAGTCGGCCGCCCTGGTAGAAGCTCTCTGCGCCCGCTACGCGCAGTACCGTGTGCGGCCTCCGGGCGGGCCGTTCATCGTGATCGAGGTTCAGCGCTTCAGCGGCTGGAGCGCGGCATACTCCGCCGCGTCCGATTGAGAGGAAAGGCGAGAGCGTGGAGCGAACGCTGTACGAGGCGGAGCACAAGGATTTTGGCGAGTCGTTTCAGGCGTTCCTGACCAGGAACGCCGCCGACAGCTACGAGCAGTGGGAGCGGGACGGGATCGTCCCGCGCGAGTTCTTCACCGAGGCTGGGCGCCAGGGGTTTCTGGCGCTGGAGGTCGATGAGCGCTACGGCGGCGCGGGAGTGCGCGACTTTCGCTTCAACGCCATGCTGCACGAGGTCGGCTTCGGGATGGACCTGACCGGCGCGGTCGGCGGGATCACGCTGCACAACGACATCTGTCTGCCTTACTTCGTCAGCTACTGCAACGAGGAGCAGAGCGAGCGCTGGCTGCCCGGAGTTACGAATGGCGACTATCTGACCGCGGTCGCGATGACGGAGCCGGGTGCGGGCTCGGACCTGGCAGGGATCTCAACCCGTGCCGTCCGGGTCGACGGCGGGTACGTCGTCAACGGCGCGAAGACGTTCATCACCAATGGCATCAACTCGGATCTCGTGATCACGGTGGTCCGCACCAACCCCGACGACCGCCACGGCGGCCTCAGCCTGCTGATCGTCGAGCGCGGGATGGAGGGCTTCGAGCGCGGCCGCAACCTCGAGAAGGTGGGTCTGCACAGCGCCGACACCGCCGAGATGTTCTTCGAGGACGTGTTCGTCCCCGAGAGCAACCTGCTCGGCGAGGAGGGGATGGGCTTCCGCTACCTGACGTCGAATCTGCCGCAGGAGCGCCTGTCGGTCGCGATCACCGCCGTCGTCATGGCCCGCACGGCGCTGGCGCACACGCTCGAATACGTCAAGACCCGCAACGCCTTCGGCAAGCCGATCGGCAGCTTCCAGCACTCGAGGTTCGTGCTCGCGGAGATGGCAACCGAGGTCGAGATCGCGACCGCCTACGTGGACTGCTGCATCGTCGCCCACAACGAGCGTCAGCTCACCGCGGTCGACGCGGCGATGGCGAAGTGGTGGACGACCGAGCTCCAGGGCCGCGTTGTCGATCGCTGCCTGCAGCTGCACGGCGGGTATGGCTACATGCTCGAGTACCCGGTGGCCCGCGCCTTCATCGATTCGCGCATCTCCAGGATCTACGCCGGCACCAACGAGATCATGAAGGAGATCGTGGGGCGCTCGCTCGGGCTCTGAGGTGCTTGCCGAGGCTGCATCCATCGGATAGTCTCTGCATGCAACCGACGGGCTGGGCTTAACGGATGGCCAATCCGTGTCGGCTTCAATGGGGCGGGGGACCGTACGTCGCGTGCGGACTCAGCTGCATTGAACGTGTGTGTATACAAAGAGGAGAGGTACCTCTATGAGTTTGATGGACCAGCGACTGGGCGCTCGAGCGCGCCTTGCCGCCTTTCCGGTCGTCGCGGCGGCGGCTGTTGCCGCCGGTGTGATCGGTGTCTCGGGCGCTTCCGCGCACCAGACCGGTCACGCCGCCTCGGCGATCAGCAAGAAGACGCTCGCCACGCTGAAGGCGGACGTCACCAAGGCGGAGCAGGCGCCGAAGTGGTTCGCGCCCGGCCCCGCCGTCAACGCCAAGAAGGCGCTCAAGGGCAAGACGATCGTGACCTTCCCGATCAGCTCCGAGATCGACGCCTGCAACACGAAGGGCCAGCAGGGCTACCTCGACGCCGAGGCCAGCGCCCTCGGTGCGAAGGTGATCCCGCTGCAGTCCACCACCGGCCCGACCGGCTGGCAGGCCAACCTGTCGCAGGCGGTCACCGACAAGGCCAACGCGGTCGTGATGCTCTGCGGCGTCCCGGCTTCCGCGGTCGCGCCGCAGCTGGCGACGCTCAAGGCCCATCACATCCAGGTCGTCGACGGTAACTACAACCAGACCGGCGGCAACAAGGCGTTCCCGACCACGGGCCTCAATGCCGAGAGTGGCGTCAACACGATCCAGGGCGTCCAGACGGACCTCCAGGACGCGCTCGTGAACCTGAACGGCAAGCCCGCCAAGATCCTGTTCCTGGACAGCACCCAGGTCGCGCAGGACTCGGGCGCGCTTGGCGGCCTGCAGTCTGCGATCAAGAGCACCTGCGCGAGCAGCTGCTCGATCGTGAAGACCGAGTACTTCGGCACGCAGGATTGGAGTGGCCCGACCGAGACCTCGACGATCACGAGCGACCTCCAGGCCAACCCGAGCATCAACACCGTGATCGTGACGTTCGACGGCATGGCCGACGGCATCGAGAGCACGGTCGCGCAGGACGCCTCGACCCACCCCGGCCTGAAGATGTACGCCTGGGGCGGCGGTCTGGCTGAGATCAAGGCCGTCGGCACCGGCGGCACCTACGTCGGCGACTCCGGTCCCGATGAGAAGTGGGACGCCTACAACCAGCTGGACGAGACGATCCGTCTGCTGGCGGGCAAGCCGGCCGCGCCGGTCGCCAAGGAGATCGCGCCGAACATCTTCTTCACGAAGAGCAACGCGAAGATCTTCTCGGTCGGCGGGCAGGGCACGCAGTACAGCGACCAGGCATTCAGCAACGGGGCGTTCGTCACGGACTTCCTGAAGCTCTGGGACGTCAAGAAGTAAGCAGAAGTAAGCAGTGCAGCGCGCGGGCGCCGTTGTGACCGGTTGGCCAAAGCTCGATTGAGCGGCGATACTGGTCCGGCGGCGCCCGTGCGGCTTTAACCGCATAGAGGGTCTGCCGTTGTGGAAGGTGTGTATCCAAAGAGGAGGGGTACCTGTATGAGTTCCATGGATCGCCGGCTCGGCGCGAAGGCGCGCCTTGCCGCATTTCCGGTCGTCGCGGCGGCAGCTGTTGCCGCGGGTGTGATCGGTGTCTCGGGCGCTTCTGCGCACCAGACCGGTCACGCTGCAGCGACGATCAGCAAGAAGACGCTGACGATGGTGAAGGCGGACGTCGCGAAGGCGGAGCAGGCGCCGAGGTGGTTCGCTCCGGGCCCTGCCGTCAACGGCAGGAAGGCGCTGAAGGGCAAGACGATCGTGACCTTCCCGGTCAGCTCCGAGATCGACGCGTGCAACACCGTCGGTCAGCAGGGTTACTACGACGCCGAGGCCAAGGCGCTCGGCGCCAAGGTGATCCCGCTGCAGTCCACCACCGGCCCGACGGGCTGGCAGGCCAACCTGACGCAGGCAGTCACGGACAAGGCCAACGCCGTGCTGATGCTCTGCGGAGTCCCGGCTTCCGCGGTCGCGCCGCAGCTGGCGACGCTCAAGGCCCATCACGTCGCCGTGATCGACGGCAACTACAACGAGACCGCAGGCAACCCGGGGTTCCCGCTCACCGGCCTTGACGCCGAGAGCGGCGTCAACACGATCCAGGGCGTCCAGACCGATCTGGCCGACGCGCTCGTGAACCTGAACGGCAAGCCCGCCAAGATCCTGTTCCTGGACAGCAGCCAGGTCGCGCAGGACTCGGGCGCGGCAGGCGGCCTGCAGGCAGCCATCAAGAGCTGGTGCCCGTCCTCGTGCTCGATCGTGAAGAGCGAGGACTTCGGCACCGCCGAGTGGAGCGGCCCGACCGAGACCTCCGCGATCGCCAGCGATCTCCAGGGCAACCCGAGCATCAACACCGTGATCGTGACGTTCGACGGGATGACCGACGGCATCGAGAGCACGGTTGCGCAGGACGCCTCGACCCACCCCGGCCTGAAGATGTACTCGTGGGGCGGCGGCCTGGCCGAGGTCAAGGACGTCGGCACCGGCGGCAATTTCGCCGGCGACTCCTCGCTCTCGCAGAAGTGGGACGCATATGACCAGCTGGATCAGACGATCCGCCTGCTGTCGGGCAAGCCGGCCGCGCCGGTCAACAAGGAGATCGCGCCGAACCTCTTCATGACCAAGAGCAACGCGAAGACCTTCTCTGTTGGCGGCCAGGGTACGCATTACGACGACACGCCCTTCGGCAACGGAGCCTTCATCAAGGACTTCCTGAAGCTCTGGGGCGTCAAGAAGTAGGCGATGCAGCACGCCGGGCGCTCGTCGCAATCGGTACAACTAAAGCTCTGATGAGCAGCGGCACTGATTCGGCGGCGCCCGCAGGCGGTGTGAGCATGCAGGTCCCGGCGCTCGAGGCGAGGAATCTCGCCAAGAGCTTCGGGGCCTTCCGTGCCCTCCAAGGCGTTGATCTGACGATCAACGTCGGCGAGGTGGTCGCCCTGCTGGGTGAGAACGGCTCTGGCAAGTCGACGCTCGTGAAGATCCTGTCCGGCTACCACGAGCCGGAACCGGGCGGGGAGCTGCGCATGAACGGGGTCGAGGTGCCGCTGCCGGTGCCGCTCGGCGCGGCGCGGCACGTGGGCCTGAGCTTCGTCTACCAGGATCTGGGTCTCGCGCCCGATCTGCTGGTGGTCGAGAACCTGTTCGTCGGCAGCCGTGTCACCTCGGGCCTGCATTCGGCGGCGCGCATCAACTGGCGTGCGGAGCGTGCCCACGCGAGAGAGATCTTCGAGCGCTACGGCGTGGCGCTCGACCCGAGCGCGCAGGTCGGCCGCCTGCGGCCCACGGCACAGGCGTTGCTGGCGATCGTGCGGGCGGCCCACGAGCTGCGCCAGTACCGCGAACAGCACGCAGGGGCCGGGGGCGTGCTCGTGCTCGACGAGCCGACGGTGTTCCTGCCCGAGCACGAGAAGGTGTTCCTGTTCGACCTCGTCCGCCGCGTCGTCGCCGACGGATTCGGTGTGCTGTTCGTCTCCCACGACATGACGGCCGTGCGCGAGATCGCCAACCGCGCGGTGGTCCTCCGGGACGGCGCAAGGGTGGGCGACGTGCCTGTCGCCACCACCAGCGACGCGGATCTGATCGAGCTGGTCTCCGGCCACCGCCTGGACCGCGCGACGATCGAGCGGGCAACGACACACGGCTCAGCCGCCGCCGTCGAGACCTCGGGTGAGGTGGCGCTGTCCGTCAAGGACGCGCGCGGCGGCCGCATCCACGGGGTGAGCTTCGACCTGCACGCCGGCGAGATCCTCGGCGTGGCCGGCCTGCTCGGCGCCGGCAGCGAGGACCTGCCGTATGTGCTGTTCGGCGATGTCGCCGGCGCGCACGGTGAGATCACGATCGGTGACTGGGGCGGCGACATCTCGGAGCTCGCTCCCAGCAGGTCGATCAGGCGCCGGGTGGCGCTCGTGCCGGCGGACCGCAAGCAGCAGGGCGCGGTCGCGGACCTGCCGGTCTCGCTGAACATGCTGTCGCTCAGCCTCAAGAACTTCATGCAGGGCGGGGTGCTGCGGCTCGACAAGCTCCTGGGGGTGGCCAACGAGCGCACCGAGACCTATGACGTGCGGCCACGCGACGCCTCGCTGAACATGGCCGCGCTGTCCGGCGGCAACCAGCAGAAGGTCGTGCTCGCGCGCTGGCTGGAGGAGGGCCCGCGCGTGCTGTTGCTGCACGAGCCGACGCAGGGGGTAGACGTCGCCACCCGCCACCAGATCTACGAGCTGATGCGCGCGCGTGCCGCGCACGGCGCGGCGATCCTCTGGGTCTCGACCGACTTTGACGAGCTCGCCACGGTGTCACACCGGATCCTGCTGTGTGCGCACGGCCAGATCGCAGGCACAATCGCGCCTCCGTACAGCCGCGACAGAATTACAAGTGAGGTCTATTCCGCCACCGCGCGTGGCGCTGTCAGAGAGGTGACAACCGCGTCATGACGACCGACGTCGACGAACCGGCCGGGCAAGCGTCGCCGGGAGGCCCCCAGCCGCCGGCAGGCCCAGCGGGGCCAGCCGGCGGGCGCTCCGGGCTGTCCCGGATCTTCAACGCCCGCGTGGCCGAGGCATCGCTGCTGCCGTTCGCCTTCGTGCTGGTGATCGCGGGGTTCGGGATCGCGCGCCCTGACACGTTCTTCCAGTGGTCGAACTTCACGAGCATCTTCGGCCTCAACGCGGTGGAGCTCGTGCTCGTGATGGCGCTGCTGATCCCGCTCACCAACGGCGACCTGGACCTGTCGGTGGCGGAGCTGTCAGGGATGACGGCGGTCCTCGTCGGCTGGCTGAACGTCAACCATGGCTGGGCGATCGTCCCCGCGATCCTCGTGGCGCTCGCGGTCGGCGTGCTGTGCGGCGCGATCAACGGGTTCATCATCGTCAAGTTCGATGTGAACCCGTTCATCGTCACATTGGCGACGGGCAGCGTGTTCGACGGCATCGCCCTGTGGTTACCCAACCAGCTGACGATCGCCGGGATCTCCCCGAACCTCACGAGCTGGGTCCTGCTCCGTCACATCCTGGGCATCCCGCTGGACTTCTGGTACGGGATAGTGCTGATGCTGATCATGTTCTACGTGCTGACGTTCACGCCGTTCGGGCAACGCGCGCTGTTCGTGGGCCAGTCGCGCGAGGTGGCGCGGCTCAGCGGGTTCAAGGTGAGCTCCACGCGCTTCTGGGCGTTCGTGCTCGCGGGCTTCATCGCGGCGATCTCAGGCGTGATCAATGCCGGCGTGCTCGGCTCGGCCACGCCCGGCAACCAGGGGACGCTGCTGCTGTCGGTCTATGCCGCCGCCTTCCTCGGCTTCACGACGATCCAGCCGGGCCGCTTCAACGCGATCGGCGCCGGGCTCTCCGTGTTCTTCCTGGCGGTCGCCGTCAACGGCATGAACCTGATCGGAGCGCAGACCTACGTGCAGCAGCTGTTCTACGGAGTGTTCCTCGTGCTGGCCGTCGTCCTGTCGCGCATCATCAACCGCCGCCGCGCCGCCGCGGCCGCCCAGGCAACGACCTGAGATGGGCCTGAGATGAGCAGAGCGGCGGTGTCACAGGGGCTGGCCGCAATCCTCGGATTGCGGCAGCTGATTCTGGACGGCGAGCTGCGTGCGGGCGATCGCCTGTCCGAGGTGCGGCTGGCGGCGCGGCTCGACGTCTCGCGCACGCCGCTGCGGCTCGCGCTCGCGCAGCTCGAGCACGAGGGTCTGCTCGAGCCGGTCGCCGGGGGCGGCTTCGTGGTGCGCTCGTTCAGCGGCCGCCAGGTGGTGGACGCGATCAACCTGCGCGGCGTGCTCGAGGGCTCGGCGGCCCGCCTGGCCGCCGAGCGCAACAGCGGCCCCAGAGCACTGGGGGAGCTGATCGCGTGCGTGGCCAAGCTCGACCGCGTCGTCGGCGGCCCCGACCAGCCGCACGGTGACGACTTCGAGCTCTACGTCGAGCTCAACGACGCCTTCCACAACGAGCTGTTCGTGCTCGCCGGCAGCGATGTGCTGCACGACGCCTTCGAGCGCGTGCTGGCGCTGCCGTTCGCGCAGCCGAGCGCCTTCCTGTTGGTCCAGGCCGATCGCGACGCCTTCGAGCCGACGCTCATGACCGGCAATGCGCAGCACCACGAGATCCTCGCCGCGATCGAGGCTGGTAACGGTGAGGAGGCCGAGCGGCTGGCGCGCGAGCACGCGCACCTGGCCGTGGTGAACATGGAGGACGCGCTGAAGACCGGGAGCCTCGAGAAGCTGCCGGGGAGTAGCCTGATCAGCGTCGAGACCACATGAGCGTTTCCGGGGTCAAACAGCAGCGGTTGCTGATCGGCGGCGAGTGGGTTGACTCCTCCGATGGCAGGACGTTCGAGGTGCGCAGTCCCTACACCGCTGAGCTCGCGTCGCTCGGCGCCTCCGCCTCTGTTGCGGATGCGCGCCGGGCTGTGGAGGCTGCGGCAGGTGCATTCGACGAGTGGTCTGCGACGCCGTTGTCTGAGCGCCGAGTGATCCTCGAGCGCGCCGCGGACCTGATGCAGGAGCGCGGGCCCGAGTTCGCGGCGATCGTCGCCGAGGAGACCGGCGGGACCTTCGGCTGGGGCATGTTCAACGTCGGGCTGGCGACCGGGATGCTGCGCGAGGCCGGCGTGCACGCGGCCGCCGTCCACGACCAGGAGATCGTGTCGCACATTTCAGGCAAGCGCATGCGCGGCGTGCGCCAGCCGGCCGGCGTGAACGTCGGCATCGCCCCCTGGAACGCTCCGGTGATCCTCGGCACGCGCGCGATTGCCGCTCCGCTCGCGTACGGCAACACGGTCGTGATGAAAGCCTCGGAGCTGTCTCCCCGCGTGCACGGCGCGATCATCGAATGCCTCGTGCAGGCGGACATCCCGGCGGGCGTCGTGAACCTGATCACCAACGATCCCGCCGACGCGGCTGAGGTCGTCGAGGAGCTGATCGCCCACCCGGACGTGCGGCGCATCAACTTCACCGGATCGAGCCACGTCGGCGCGATCATCGCCGAGAAGGCCGGCCGTCACCTCAAGCGCGTGCTGCTGGAACTCGGCGGCAAGGCGCCGTTCGTCGTGCTCGACGACGCCGACCTCGACGCGGCGGCCGCGGCCGCGAACTTCGGCGCCTTCTTCTACCAGGGGCAGATCTGCATGTCGACCGAGCGCATCGTCGTCGACCGCCGGGTCGCCGACGAGCTCGCGGCGAAGCTGGCCGCGCGGGCCGGTTCATTGAGTGTCGGCGATCCGAGCGACCCGTCGACCCAGATCGGTCCGTTGATCAACGCCGCCGCGCTGGACCGCGTCTCCGAGCTCGTCGAGGATGCCGTCGAGAAGGGCGCGCAGGTGCTTGTTGGGGGCGAGGCTGACGGCCTCGTCTACCGTCCGACGGTGCTGCGCGGCGTAACGCCGGAGATGCGCATCTACCGCGAGGAGTCGTTCGGCCCCTCGGTCTCGATCATCGAGGTCGACGGCGCCGATGAGGCGATCGACGTCGCGAACGACACCGACTACGGTCTCGCGTCCGCGATCTTCTCGCGCGACGTGGAGCGTGCCGAGCAGCTGGCCGGCCGTATCCAAAGCGGCATCTGCCACATCAATGACGCGACCGTCCACGACGAGCCGCAGGTGCCGTTCGGTGGCGTCAAGAACAGCGGCTGGGGCCGCTTCGGCGGCGAGTGGGCCGCTGAGGAGTTCACCGAGGTGCGCTGGATCACGGTCCAGGACGAGTTGCGCGAGTACCCGATCTGATCGGCGTGGCGGGGTGCCGAGCCAGGGTTAGCTCGTCGAGTGCATCGAGGGCCGCTGCCAATGCCCTATTCATCATGCGTACGTGGGAACACCATGACCTCGGCGTCATGGCCGTCGCCCACGAGCTTGGCGTCGCAGGTGAAGAGCGGGGCGCCGACTGCCTCGGCGAGCGCGAGATAACAGGCGTCGTAGCTGGTGAACTGGTGGCGTAGCTCCCAGACACGGTCCGCCAGCGGCTCGATTGGGTGG
>Ga0123355_10014679_pt1 | contig 12264 bp, 8 predicted proteins | sample TergutEmb28metaG_3_FD_89872 | JGI IMG/M metagenome (GOLD analysis project Ga0123355, IMG submission 89872) | Embiratermes neotenicus P1 segment gut microbial communities from Petit-Saut dam, French Guiana - Emb289 P1 | ecosystem: Host-associated > Arthropoda: Insects > Digestive system > Gut ...
CCTTTTACCTTTATCAACAGGAATGAGCATGTCGATGGAGGATATCATTTTGGTTCAACATCGCCATATATATATTTTTCAGACAGCGGCAAAGCTCGAAAAATTTTAATTCCAGCAATGTTTATTTACTCAGAGGAGTTTATTGATTCTCAACTTTCTGCAAGCGAAGACGATATAGCATGGCTTAAAGAGCAGCTATTAAGAATAAAGAGCGAATATAGTGGTAAATGGAGATATTTGAATATTCCTAGATACAGAAACATATATGAGAATAGCTGACTAAAACATGTAAGCCCCAGAGAAAATATGTGTAATATCAGAGATAATCATGGAAGATGAGTTCTAAATAAATATAGATTGACGAAATCTCAATTCAATATATTGGGAAAAAGGAGATGTAAAGGTAAATGAAAACTGTCATCTTGGCTGGCGGCTTCGGAACCCGGATTTCAGAGGAGTCCCATCTTAAACCTAAGCCAATGATAGAAATAGGCGAAAAACCAATCCTTTGGCACATAATGAAATCTTACTCTTCCCACGGTTTCAACGACTTCATTGTTTGTTGTGGCTATAAGCAATATGTAATAAAGGAATACTTCGCTGACTACTATCTGTATAATTCCGATATCACCTTTGATTTTTGTGACGAAAATTCAATGAAAATCCACAATAACTCCACTGAACCATGGCGAGTGACTCTTGTGGACACAGGTCTCAATACAATGACTGGAGGTAGGATAAAGTGCATTCGCCCATATGTAGGCAATGAAACTTTTATGCTCACTTATGGCGACGGTGTGTCGGATATAGATATCAGTAAGCTAGTTGAGTTCCATAAAAATCATGGTAAGACTGCAACTATAACTACTGTCAATGTTGGACAGAGATATGGTGTGCTGGAAATTGAAAAGAATGGTGATATCAGCGCATTCCGTGAAAAGTCAGACGATGATGGTAGTTTCATAAATGGAGGCTTTATGGTTTTTGGTTCTAAAATCTTCAATTACATAGATGGCGATTCCACCATATTAGAACGGACACCTATGGAGCAATTAGCATCCGAGGGAGAGCTCATGGCATATAAGCATGAAGGTTTTTGGAAATGTATGGATACTCAACGAGATAAGCAGAAGCTTGATGAGCTTTGGGCAAGCGGGCAAGCTCCTTGGAGGAAGTGGTAATGGAGCTGTCTTTTTGGGAAGGGAAGCGAGTATTTCTGACAGGACATACCGGGTTCAAAGGGTCGTGGTTGTGCCGAATATTAACAGGAGCTGGAGCAGAATTATCTTGTTATGCTTTGAAAGCACCTACAGAACCTAATTTGTTTTCTATTTGCGGTGTAGAAAACAAAATCGATTCAGTCATTGGAGATATCCGCGACAGGGACAAGCTTATTTACACCTTTCAAAAATCGCAGCCGGAAATTGTCATTCACATGGCTGCACAGCCTATTGTACGCGACAGCTACAAAAACCCAGTTTATTCATACGAGACCAATGTAATGGGCACAGTCAATATTTTAGAGTGTGCACGGCTTAATAATGGCGTAAAAAGTATTCTCAACGTCACAACAGATAAGGTTTATCTCAACAATGAACAGGGATCGGGATACCATGAAACCGATTCGTTAGGCGGCTTCGATCCTTATTCCAACAGCAAATCCTGTTCAGAGCTTGTGACTCGCTGCTATAAAGATTCCTTCTTTGCAGATTGTAAAACTGCTGTCTCAACCGCACGCGCTGGCAATGTGATAGGGGGCGGGGATTTTGCGCATGACCGTATCATCCCTGATTGTGTTCGTGCAGCTTCCTACAGGAAGAGTATCATAGTTCGAAATCCACATTCAGTACGACCCTATCAGTTTGTGTTGGAGCCACTCTTCGCTTATCTTTTGATTGTACAGAAACAGTATGAGGATATAAGTTATGCGGGCTGTTATAACGTTGGTCCTGACGATTGCGATTGCATTTCGACGGAAACGCTAGTTAATATATTTTGTGAGACTTGGGGCAGAGGTCAATCGTGGGAGAATAAACATGAGGATGGTCCACATGAGGCGAATTTTCTCAAACTTGACTGTTCCAAGATTAAGTCTACGTTTGGTTGGAAGCCACGATGGTGTGTTAAGGAAGCTGTTGATAAGACTGTTGAGTGGACTCAGGCTTATTTACAGCAAGATGATGTTTGCGAAATTATGGATAGGCAAATAGCAAAGTTCTTAGAAAGTGGTGTGCATTAAGTGTTTATGAATATGGATGAAGGTTCAGCAAGACAACAGATTTTTCAAGTGGTTAAGGAATATTGCGATGCATTTCACAACCAAGATAAAAAATTCACCCCAGGTATGCGTATCCCATATGCAGCAAGGGTATATGACAGTGATGAAATGCTCAACCTTGTGGATAGTGCACTGGAATTTTGGCTTACAGCTGGGCGGTATGCAAAACAATTTGAAATGGATTTTGCGAAATATATAAAAACAAAACATTGTGCTTTGGTAAACTCAGGTTCATCAGCAAACCTTCTAGCATTCATGGCACTCACATCACCGCTACTGAAGGAACGTACTATTCGTCCGGGAGACGAAGTCATTACAGTAGCGGCGGCTTTTCCTACAACAGTGTCGCCAATATCGCAGTATGGTGCAATACCAGTATTTATCGACGTTACCATACCACAATATAACCTGGACATATCCATGCTCGATGAGGCACTCTCACAAAAAACAAAGGCCATCATGGTTGCTCATACTCTTGGGAACCCATTCGACTTGAGTGCGGTTAAAAGCTTCTGTGACAAGCATAACCTGTGGTTGATTGAGGACAACTGTGATGCTCTTGGTAGTAAGTACATCATAAACGACATCGAAAAACTCACTGGAACCATTGGACACATCGGCACATCAAGTTTTTATCCTCCCCATCACATGACAATGGGTGAAGGTGGTGCTGTTTATACAGACGATCCATTACTATCCAAAATTGTTCTTTCTATGCGTGATTGGGGCAGGGACTGTATTTGCGCTTCTGGCCAGGACAACATGTGTGGGCATCGCTTTGACGGGCAATTTGGCGAACTCCCAAAAGGCTATGATCACAAATACGTTTATTCGCACTTAGGCTATAACCTTAAAGTAACTGATATGCAAGCTGCTATAGGCATCGCACAGCTTAAAAAACTTCCCCGCTTTGTTGAGTGCCGTATACACAACTTCGACAGGTTAAAAGCCGCTTTAAACTCTGTATCTGATAAGCTGATTCTACCCGAGGCTTGTCCAAACAGTACACCCAGTTGGTTTGGTTTCCTTATCACATGCAATGAGGGCACAGACCGTAATAAAGTAGTGCAATATTTAGAAGCAAAGGGTATACAGACCCGCATGCTTTTCGCAGGGAATCTAATCAAGCATCCTTGTGTTGATAATCTGCGCACTCTCGGCAAAGGCTACAGAGTTATTGGAGAACTTGCTAATACTGACCGCATCATGAACGATACATTCTGGGTTGGGGTGTATCCAGGCCTAGCTGATGAAATGATTGATTACATGGCTAAAACCATAATAGAGGCGGTTAAGTGATAAAACTGCTTGCCAAATTGGGAGCCGAGGATATTCCTAGCTATACGATATTTACTAAACAGTTCATAAAATTCGCTATTGTTGGTATTTCGAATACGCTTTTATCATTGGCAATATATTATATCCTCGTGCTTATTGGCGTTAACTATATATTGTCATATGTTGTAGCATTTGCATTGAGTGTCCTGAATGCTTACTACTGGAGCCGCAAATACGTTTTCAAACATAGCGAGTTAAATAAAGTAAATCAACTGGCTAGGGTTTACATTTCTTATGGGTTTACGTTTATGCTCAGTACGGGTTTGTTATTATTAATGGTGGATGTTCTTAGGATATCCGAGTTAATCGCACCGCTTATAAATTTAAGCGTTACTATGCCACTAAATTATTTGCTCAATAAGTTTTGGGCATTTCGGTAAAGGGAGTTATTGAATGAGAGTGTCGGACTATATTGTATCTTTTCTGATTGAGAAAGAGATAACTGATGTTTTTGGATATCCCGGGGGCATGGTAACGTATTTTCTAGATTCTCTTAGCAAGCAGAAAGATAAGATAAAGGCACATATTTGTTACCATGAACAAGGTGCGGCTTTTGCCGCTTGCGGTTATGCGCAGATCTCTCTGAATCCTGGATTTGCTTATGCAACTAGTGGCCCTGGTGCAACCAATTTAGTGACCGGGATTGCTAACGCCTATTTTGACTCATGCCCAGTCATTTTTATAACAGGTCAGGTTAATACCTACGAAGGCAAGGAAAATCTGCCTTTGCGTCAAAAGGGATTTCAGGAAATGGATGTAGTATCGTTGGTTCAAAGTATTACTAAGTATTGCGCGAAAATAACAAGTGCACATGACATTAAGTATCATTTGGAAAAAGCTTATGTATTATCCATGAGCGGACGTCCTGGACCTGTTTTACTGGACATTCCTATGAATGTGCAAAGAGAGGAGATAGAACCCACCAGCTTAAAATGTTTTGTAAATTTACATCACCGAGAATATTGTGATGTCTCGTATGTTAAGAACAGGATTTATGAGGAACTCAACAGGTCAAAACGCCCATGTATTTTGGCTGGTGCCGGCATAAATTCTTCCGGTATGAGTAAACATTTTGCTCAGTGGATAGATCAAATTAAAATCCCTGTGATTTCTAGTATGCCTGGGGTAGATATATTACCAGTTTCGCCTTACTATTTTAATTTCATAGGTGCGTATGGACTTAGACACGCAAATTTCATATTAGCTAAAAGTGATTTAGTTATTTCACTTGGCTCAAGGCTGGACCTACGACAGACAGGCGTAGACACAAAGAATTTTGCTATGGATGCCAAACTATTACGCATTGATGTGGACATCAATGAGTTTTCTCATAAAGTGAAAAAAGACGAGGAAGATTTCTTTATTGACCTCAAAGAGCTTTTGCCCACAATACAGAATAGTGGCAACATCATTGTCCCAGACTTCTCTTCTTGGCTGCATGTTTGTGGGGAAATTAAAGCGAAACTGCAATACATGGATGATCAAGAAGCCAACATTTCAATCCGAAAGCTAAGCGAGTTGATTGATAAGGATACAATCGTTACGACCGACGTAGGGCAAAATCAAGTATGGGTTGCACAGTCTTTTGTTCCTAAAGGCCAGAGGATATTGTTTACCTGCGGACATGGCGCTATGGGTTACTCTCTACCTGCCGCAATTGGTGCCCATTACGGTAGCAGAGGAAAAAAGGTTGTTTCGTTTTGCGGGGATGGTGGTTTGCAGATGAACATACAGGAACTACAGTTTATCACTCGTGAGAAAATTCCTGTAAAGATTATCCTACTAAATAATCATTCTCTTGGAATGATTCGCCATTTTCAAGAGATGTATTTTGAGTCAAATTATATGCATACAAAAAAACAATACGGTTATGCAGTTCCAGATTTTGGGGCGATTTCAGCAGCATATGGCATACCATATATCAAGGCTAAAGGGTATACCAAAATAGATGCTATTAGGCCGTATCTAAAAAGCGATGGCCCGGCTTTCATTGAAATGTCTTTGAAAGACGATACATATGTTTTTCCAAAACTGGCTATAGGAAAACTTAATCATGATCAACAACCTGAGTTGGATAGGGAACAGTTTGAATATTTTATCAGATTGTAGGGCGACGAAGTGAACAATGTGATTATAACAGGTGCTACGAGTATGCTGGGCGTAGCTCTCATAAGTGAATGCTTAAAACGCAAGACAAGTGTTACAGCCATAGTGCGCAAAAACTCACAAAAGAAATATCTAATTCCAAATTCGAAACTGACGACGATAATTGAATGTGATGCTTCAAGTTTTGCTAGTCTGGCGATTGATGTCCAATTAGGCTTTGACGCCTTTTATCATTTTGCTTGGGAAGGCACAAAAAATACCGATCGCAACATTGTCGATACACAGTATAGGAATATTACCTATACACTTGATGCGGTACGACTTGCTCAGAGATTAAAGTGTAACAAGTTTATCGGTTCTGGTTCACAGGCGGAGTATGGCAGAGCTGAAGGTATGATTAATCCAGAAATGGCAGTTTCTCCAGATACTGCATATGGTGTGTCAAAGTATGCCTCGGGAAGGCTTTCTGCTATTTTAGCCAAACAAATAGGATTAGATTTTATATGGTTGCGCATTTTCAGTATTTATGGGGTGAATGATACGCCTTCCACTATGATTATGTATTGTATAGACAGCCTTCTGAAAGGTGAAAAACCAATTCTTACACAATGTGGGCAGCGATGGGACTATCTTAATTGTCGTGACGCCGCAAGAGCATTTTACTTGCTTGGAGAAAGGGGGCAATCACAATGTATATACAATATTGGCAACGGTGTTGCCCGACCGCTATCTGATTATGTTTATGAAATCAGAGACGCCATAGATCCCGTACTCCCTTTAGGACTTGGCGAGCGTGAGTATTCTCCAAATCAGGTAATGAATTTATGTCCTGATATTTCTACCTTAAAAAGAGATACTGGCTTCAAGCCTTTAATATCATTCTCAGATGGCATAAGAGAGACTATAGAATGGTTTAGGGGTGTCACAAAGTGAAAACGATTAGCGTAGTAATCCCCACTTATAACGAAGAAGAAAATGTGAAACCTCTATGTCAGGAAATCACACGGGTTTTCCAGGAATACCTGTCGAAATATAAATACGAAATCGTTTTTATTGACAATTGTTCGAAAGATAGAACTCGTGAAATTATAGGATGGCTATGCGCAGAAAATCGAGATATTAAAGCTATTTTTAATGCAAAGAATTTCGGTCAGTTCAAATCTCCATATTATGGCCTGTGTCAGACAACAGGGGATTGTACGATTTTAATGTGCGCTGATTTTCAAGATCCTGTTGATTTGATACCGAAACTAGTGTCTGAATGGGAGAGTGGACACAAAGTTGTTTGCGGAATAAAAACAAAGAGCAAAGAAAATTGGTTTGTGTACCTGCTTCGCTCGTGTTATTACAAAGCCATTAAAAAGATGTCCTATGTTGAGCAAATAGAGCATTTTACCGGGTTTGGCTTGTATGACAAAGTTTTCATTGATGTGCTGCGGGGATTAGACGACCCATCTCCTTTTTTACGTGGTATCGTTGCCGAACTGGGGCCGGATCGTAAGGAGGTTCCCTATATACAAGCCAAACGACGTGCCGGTAAAACAAGTAACAACTGGTATCGCCTTTATGACGCGGCTATGCTTAGTTTTACTTCGTACACAAAGATTGGGCTTAGACTGGCCACGATCATAGGGTTTGTGTGTTCTACATTAAGTTTACTAGTGGCCTTCGTGTATCTTGTTTTGAAATTGATGTTTTGGGATTGGTTCCCTGCTGGCATGATACCAGTGCTGATAGGTGTCTTTGTGCTTGGATCTCTTCAACTTTTCTTCATCGGATTGCTCGGAGAATACATAATCAATATCAATACAAGGGTTATGAAAAGACCGCTTGTTGTAGAGGAGAAGAGGATTAACTTTTTAGAGTCTACATTTTTATCTTAGCACAGATACGCCACAAGGGGGCAAAATTCATTTTGATAGTCTTAGCATTTTTTATGTTGCTGATACCTGGATTGATTTCACTACGGATTCTTTGGCACGAAAAACCGATCGTTAAATCTGCTTACAAGTACATCGTGAGTGATTATCTGGTGTACTCGTTTTTAATTAAATTGCTGGTGTACGGTTTTATGTTCATTTCTTATTCGCAGCGCACTGTATCATTTTCCATAAACATGCCTGCTATCAGTCACATCTTGTCAGCCAGTTTTGTTTTTAAGTACTTAATAGTCTCCCTTACGTCCGCAGTGGGATTAGCTATTACCATCCCGAAGCTGATCCGTTTGTATGAAAAGCATAAGCATCGGTATCGATTGATAAACCTAAGGTTTGCAAAAAAGATAAAAATTCCTAAACGGCTAAAAGTATTGATCTTTATAATTATCGCAATAGCAGCGGCTTATTATATTCCAAGAGTTTATGCCTCTTCCTACGCGCCGCAGATATTGGCTCTGACGCCCCTTGAAGTTAAACAGGGGCAGAATATACTGGAAGAATATGAACTTAAAGGGCAAGATATAGAGATTACGATTGCTGGTACTTCTATAACATTAGATACCATTGTTTACGTAAACAATCTCAGAGTGGATCATGTTTGGGAAATAACAAGAGATGATGAATCAGAACATTACGAAGCAGAGTACGATGTATTTGATTCCGAGCTTGATGGGTTTGACAGTGGATTAAGATTTCGTCTGCCCAATATATTATTATTAGAACCCGGCGAAGTAAACATTGTAGCAGTCAACAATGCCGATGCCATTATTCCCGCAAGGTCAAACGGTGTATCCCTTCGGGTAAGAGAAGTGGAATACCCTGAAATAACAAGCATTATGGTCACGCAATTAACTGATATGATAGTCAAATTACATATTTACGGTGAGAAATTCGTTCCGGATGCTAGTGTACTCATAAACTACGTGCCGCATAACGCAACAATTATATATGACGAACAAAATATTCATGTGTATTTAGATGGAACTAATCTGCCGCTTATACAGCCATTATCTTATGAAGGCGATGAGTACAGCAATGAAAGTCAAGATGAAATCGCTATCGTGGTTCAAAACAGCGAAGGTGTTGCTAGTACAGAATATATCTTAACTGGATTGCCAAGATTTGATACAACCGCTTCCATTACTAACTGTGCCGATTGGCTGGGGGCTGACACAAACCTAATCGCCGCTGCTTTGGGCGGATGGGATGGCTTAACAAATACCAATAGCAGGGAAGCCTTTTTACATAACTATGAGCAAGGGTTCAGAGCATTTGTGTTTGGAACTCAGTTCAGCGCAGATGGCATACTCTTTGGGATTTGCGCGGCAATGAGAACGCCACTCTTCACTTTCTGGCAGGAGCAGGAATTAGCACCATATACCCTCATGCCATTTGAGGAAATTGTTGAATTGATGCTTGAGTATGATGACTGGTACCTTATCACAGATACAAAATATCATAATAATATGCAGGCTTTGCAAAGCTCTTTTGAATATATGCTAGATGCGGTAAATAACGCAGATCCGAATTTGCTAAACCGGATAATAGTGCAAGTATATAACCAGCGTATGTACTATTTTATGATTAGCAACTTTCCGTTTAGTGCTTATATATACAATATATATGCGTCCGCTGATAGTAATGAAGAAGTGCTGGAATTTGTAGAGAAGGCCGGCATGGCTGTTGTGGCTATGCCTATTACTCGTGCAACACCAGAATTTCTAGAGGCATTAAACGGGCTGGGCGTAGCTTCCCTTGTTCATTCAACAAACTATCTACGTGAAATTCGAAATTTGTTTGAAATGGGTGTAATTGGAGTATATACACATTTTGCTATACCGAATATGATGCACCGCATATTACGTATTTCGGAAGAAGAGCTTGATCGCAGGGAACTAATACTGATTGAAGAACAAAACCATAGAGAGTTTATCAAATTCGTAAATGAACTGCAAGAAGATATAGACGAAGATTATATCCGCATTATCAGCCCAGGAAATATGGCCGAAGTGCTGGAAGATAATGAGGACGCGTTTCTGGTATCAGTGTCGGATGATGTTGGAGAAGCGCTTCTAGCTCTAATTAGTCTAGAATCCTATCCCATAAGCTATGTAATAAACGATGGATATTTATTCATAGATGGCTACAAATATAACCACATAATAGATAAAGAGGCAATAACGTTTATTACCTATAATAAGGCCATCAGGCGAGTTACACAGGCTATTACTTTTGAGCCGCAGAATTATTTTATGAGGACAGACTACGACTTCCAACTCGAGAACAACCGCAGATATTTTATGGAATATCTGGATAATTTACTGCATGAAGATTTCATGATACTGTTGTCTGTAAGGGATGATGCTTCAGAAGCTTTGGATGTAGGTATGCTTGATAAATTAGCGTCACTTGGCCTTGTGGAGAGCCTTCAAGACCAAGTCAAATACAGCTATATCGCCATAATTAACGGCGATACAGTGGTATTTGAGAACCTTTCTGACGAGAGAATTGACTATGTGGACTTCTTTGACCGTTGGTTGATTGAAGTGACAAGTGCCGGATGGTTGGTGGGCGACAATTCAAGCATAAGAGTAGACGGAGTAGAGCATTCCAGGAACGAACGCGGTATAAACATCGTTGTTTTTAACAGGCGCACTGGTATGATAGAAGATTCTGTAGTTTTTGATACCCATTATGGGATACATGCACATAGATAGGGGTTTTAGCGAGTGAAAAGGGTTGCAGTAAACGCTTTTATATTGACGACAAGCGTTGCTGTTTTGCACACAATAGCATTTTTGGGAAGCACATATCTGCTTTCATCGGGTCACCTTCTTATTCCGCGCCCATTACCTGTAGCAGTTATTTTGGACATTTTTATACTTTGTGTTTTGCCTGCTATTTTTATTACTGCTGCTTATGTGCTTGTTTGTATCTGGTTTAAAAGCAAAGATTTTCTGAATTCTTTGTTGAATATTATACCACTTATATTGAATGTCGCTGTGATATTTGCTGTTGATGATGCCTTCAGGCATTCTGCACGCGATTTTGCTGAAAGAGAATTTTTTAGTTACACAACCCCAACAGGTATCGCTTTTGTTTTTCCAAACATTAGCCGCATATGGCTTGTTGCTATTTTTACATCCATAATTTTAGCGATTTTGAAACGAGAGTTTGGGTCGCATAAATCGACAGGTTCACGTGCGGATGCACATTCGGAAGCTGCCAAAGGTGGCTTTGATGGCTTATTGTATTACATAGCCGCTTTCTTTATGCCCAGTGTTTTGTTATTTAACCTATATAACCGAAATCGGGTTGAAAACCACATTGTTTTTACTCATGTACTTCTTATGGCTAGCGTATTGGCCATTTTGGGTATGTTAATATTTTTGGCCTTAAAGCTTGTTACCAAAAGTGCGGAGGTTGCGCTACTGCTTTGCATTTTGTTATGGTTGTGTTTTTGGCTGTTCGAAACACTGTTTAGCGTAGTGGCAAGCTACTATGCTTCGATAAGTCCCATCCAGTTAGCAATAGTGTTGGTAGCTTTATTAGCTTTTACAGTAATGAAATTCCAAGGACTTGAGCCGCACTTTGCAAAAACTCACCTGGTTTTTAAAGCATTGGCAATTAGCCTCGTGGCACTCTTTATTTTCAACATAGTCCCTGGTGTTAATCATGTGATTGTGCTTCATCGTGCAAGAGTTGATGAAGAAAACGCGCCATTTTATATCAAGCGTGAGTTTGTCATTGACCAAGCATTGCCAAGCCCAGATATTTATTGGATTCATGTAGATGGCATGATGAGCATGGAAACTATTGAGCAGTTTTGGGGAGTAACTCAGGAGCATTTGCGAGAGGAATTTGAAAGCAGAGGATTTATAGTATATCCAAACGCAGAATTAAATGCAGGGTATACTGATGCAGCACTTCCTGCACTGCTTTCGCCTGCATTTTATGACAGCTTTTTTGGAGAGGTGTTAAATAAAACAGAAGCGAAGTTAAGAGGGCCGCGACATATATCACACATAGATGTTTTGGCACAAGTTGGACTGACATTTAGCTACGTATCAATGTATCACGAGTTATTAAGTGCTCTCATTGAGCGTGGGTATGAGATTCAAGGTATAGATTCGAGTTACTTTCTCACACAGCGTACAGGTTTTTGGAATCGCTTTTTGGGCAGTGCCGGAGATTTACCAGAATTGTTGAATCTAACCACTCCGCTGAGCATCTCACCTATTGCAGAACGTATGAAAATCGAAGTTGGGCAACCAGATTATAACTATGAATCGTTGGCACGATTCACATGGGTAGTGTTTGCAGATACTCATGGGAATCATTTCTGGGAACATGATCCTACTTTAACAGCGATGGATTTCACAGCCGTTCATGCATATCCAAGTGCTCATGCACATATAGCACGAAGAGGGCTTGAGTTTGTAGATTCTGTTCTAGAGTTAAACCCCAATGCAGTGATTATCCTACAGGCGGATCATGGATTTCACTATCAACAAACTCAGAATCACCTGTTAAGCCAAGGTTACTCACCAGAGCAAGTTATTGAGTTAATTCATTCTGTGTTTAGTGCAGTACGTATACCACCAG
>Ga0123355_10014681_pt1 | contig 12263 bp, 7 predicted proteins | sample TergutEmb28metaG_3_FD_89872 | JGI IMG/M metagenome (GOLD analysis project Ga0123355, IMG submission 89872) | Embiratermes neotenicus P1 segment gut microbial communities from Petit-Saut dam, French Guiana - Emb289 P1 | ecosystem: Host-associated > Arthropoda: Insects > Digestive system > Gut ...
GCATACCAACAATACCTTGTCGAAACCGGTGTGCTTACACCTTTACCTGAAATAGAAAATGCACCATTTTATTTGAGCATATTAAGTGCCATCGAAAAACGAGAGCATTTATTGGGTGCACCTTATAATTCAACTGTAGCAATGACGACATATAGCCAAGGCCAATCTATAGTCGAAACCCTTAATTCATATGGTGTTGATGCGATTCAAATGCAGTGGCTGGGTTGGTTTAATAGAGGTGTAAACCATGATGTCGCAACGAGTATTAACCCTATCAGACGTGTTGGCTCTATGGATGATAGAAGCAATTTGATAGATGCATTGGAAACCGGAGGTGGAGGATTTTATCCCGCAGTACGTTTCCAATCTATACGCCGCGATTCTCGTGGACTACGTATGACATCAGATGTATCTCGCATGTTATTGGGCTTTTCGGGCTTCTATACATCCTTTGGTCGAGAATGGCTCTCTATACGTTATACCTATTATATGTCAGATGTTTTTGCACTCATTAACCCTCTTGCGTTACCGTTTCATGTAGATGCGTTTATCCCAGAGTTTCATCGACATGGTACTTCATCTATAGCACTTACTGATTTGGGTGACACAATATCCCAGAGTATGCATAGAAGAAATGGCATCGACCGCGAAAGTTCTAAGCTAATCGCCGCAAGTCAGATACAACGTCTTTATAACGAATGGGATAACATTATGGTATCTGGCGGAAATGACTATTCTTTGTTTGCTGCCAGACATGTAATTGATGTTCCTTTACATGCAGACAGATTCTATATACTAGATCACAGCATACCTTTTACACAGATGGTCATGCGCGGCTTTATAGAATTTTGTAGTACACCAATAAATGCTCACGATGTTCATGATCAAACACTCTTGTTGTTGCAAATGTTAGCAACAGGATCGGCTCCTCATTTTAAGTGGACATACGAACCTATGCTTCTTATGTCATTTACACAATATGAACGATACTACTCAACACATTATCAGACATGGTTGGAAACTGCTGTAAATATGTATCACATATTTAATGAAGTTTTTGATGGTATGCATAATGCACCAATTACTGATTTTGTTATTCTTTGTCCTGGAATTGATGGTTCTATAGGAAGAACTGCTGTCACTATGACCGAGTTTGGTGGAAGTGTCAGGGTTTATGTCAACACTAGTGATTATGAATTTATTATTGATGACATATTAATTGGGCCCAGAGATTTTTGGGTTGAGAGGTAGCGAACTATGAAAAAACTAAGATTTAACATGCGAAAAAGGGAAATGATGGTGGGATATATATTTATCGCGCCCTGGTTAATAGGTGTTACATTATTTTTCTTTTTTAATCTTGCCCGTTCGATTCAGTTTAGTTTTAACAATGTGAATCTTGCGGTTGCACAAGGGTACGAACTAAACTCTGTTGGTTTTGCCAACTACCGATTTGCCTTTTTGGAGCATGGTACATTTGTACGAGTGCTTGCGGAGTCTATTGGTGAAACATTAATTTCAGTGCCAATAATAATATTTTTTAGCTTGTTTGCTGCTTTATTAATAAACCGGAAGTTTGCATTACGGGGAGTTGTACGGGCTATATTCTTCCTACCGGTAATTATGGCATCCCCCGCAATCAACTCAGCTATGTCGACTGCCATGCAAGCAATGATGGGTGGGGTCACGGCTATGTCGCCAGATATGCCAGAAACAGCAACCGGGGTTAACACAATGGCATTGTTGGCTATTTTGACTGATTATGGCTTACCTGTACAAATAGCGGAATATATAGCGTCAGCTATAATTATGTTGTTTGACATGATACGAGCATCAGGCGTACAAATAATTATTTTCTTAGCCGCATTACAATCTGTTCCGACATCTATGTATGAAGTGGCTAAAATCGAAGGTGCTACAGCATACGAAACATTTTGGAAGATCACATTTCCTATGATTAGCCCACTACTTCTTACAAATGTTGTTTATACAATTGTAGACGGGTTTAGCGAAAGTGAGGTTGTGACATTGGCGCACGAAACAGCCTTTGGACGTCTCAACTTCGGGTTATCTGCTGTTATGTCCATATCTAGTTCTATCATGATTGCTTTTGTCTTAATAATTACAGGTTTCATAATATCAAAAAAAGTGTTTTACCAAACATAGAGAGGGGGGGACAAGATATGACAAAATTTTTTGGCTCTACAAAAATGAAGAACAACACAGCCAAGGTAGTAACTGGTTCGAAAAATTTATTTCTTAGTATCAGCCAAGGCATAATATTACTCGGGATCATTTTTGTTATATTAAGCCCTATAATTGGCATAGTTTCCGATGCTATCAGAGACGAAATAGATTCTTTTAACCCAATGGTATTTCTTATCCCTCACAACTTTACAACAGAAAATTTTGAGTTGGCTTTTATTCACATGAATTATCTCCGTAGTCTTGCACTCACAGCAGGGACAGCTTTTGGTGCGATGATTTTGCAGGTATTAGTCTGTTCTTTTACTGGATATGGTTTTGCTAGATTCCGCTTCCCAGGTAGAGGCGTATTGTTTGCTATTGTTATTGTTACAATCATTGTCCCAGTACAAAGCTATATGGTGTCACTGTTTGCTCAGTTCCGATTTTTTGGTGCATTTGGTATAGAGTTTAATTTGCTTAATACATTTGCGCCTGTACTCATGATGTCAGCTCTAGGTGTGGGTATACGATCGGGATTATTTATATATATTTTTAGGCAGTTTTTTAAAGGATTGCCAAAAGAAATCGAAGAAGCTGCACTCATAGATGGCGCAGGTTGGTTGCGGACTTATGTAAAGGTAATGTTGCCAAACGCATCCGCAGCAATTATTACTGTATCTGTATTTGCATTTGTATGGCAGTACAATGATACGTTTTATGCTTCTATGTTTATGCATCAATTTAATTTATTGCCAGTACGGCTTCTTGGTCTGCCTGGTTTGCTTACAACAGGTGTTAGTATTGGTGCCAACACACTGGTCACATTGGTTGTTAGTGCTGGTGTTTTATTGGTCATAGCCCCAGTGATTGTACTTTATCTGGGGATACAACGTATGTTTATGGAAGGGGTGGAAAGAAGCGGTATAGTAGGTTGATTTTATTGGCATTACGGCATTTTTAATGCATATAAGAGGGGATACCCTCAATAAAAAGGAGGAACAAAAATGAAACATCGTATCAAAGCAATTTTTGTAATTATGCTGTTGGTATTAGCACTTGTTATCGTTGCTGCATGCGGCGGAAACGGCGAAGGTGATGTAGAAGATACTCCAGACCCAACCGAAGAACCTACAGTTGTAGATCCGGTTGATGAAAACGGCGAAGAAGAAGAACCACAAGATCCATACGAAGAAGAAGAACCAGAAGATGTACCACATGTACTTGATGTAGCACCAGAGTTTCAAGATCTTGACTTTGGCGGACGCGAATTTGTTATATTTACATGGATGGACGGCGAAGCAACTGCAGATCCTGATCCAACCATAGAAGACCCATATGACGATTCTGAAGTGTGGCCAAACTTACAAAGGATACTAGAAAACCACAATGGTAGCATTAGATATGAAATTACATCTCATGAAGAAATATTTGCAGCTGTAATGGCAAGTGTTATGGCAGGAGACCCACTTGGTGACATGATTAATCTTGGTCATGCTGACATTGTACCTGCTGCAGCCAATGAAATCGTACTACGTCTAGAAGATTTTATACCTGCTGATGCAAATATTTGGCGTGATGATACATGGGTTAACCCAGCTGTTTTCTTAAACGGATATCATCATAGTATTGCAAGAAATACTCCCAATAACGGAGATCTGCATCTAGGGTTTAACAGGACTCTTATCCAAGCAGCTGGACTAGAAGATCCTGGTGATTTATATGAAAGAGGCGCATGGGATTGGGATGCATTCCTTGAAATGTTGCGTGCAACTACAATGCTCGGTCCTGATGGCGCACCTTTACAATGGGGTCTTGTCGGACCAGCTGACACTTCTCTACACATGTTGATTGGTTCAAATGATGGTAGACTTATAAACGATGATTTTACAAGCGGATTTAATAGCACAAACACAATCCGTGCTATGGAGTTCTTCCAACAAATATGGCATACCGAAAATCTTGCTCGCCCATTTGAAGGTTGGTGGGAAGATATTACTGGCGCATCTGCTGGTGATGTAGCATTCTGGGTAACATATTATTGGGCATACTTCTCTATGGATATCTTCTGGTCAGAAGATGTGGAAATTGGTGCTGTACCATTCCCACTTGGACCAAACAACACATCTGGAAATCACGCTCTTGGTGGTATGATTACAGGTATTCTTATACCTCGTGGTGTAGAAGATCCATACATGGTATACAGAATGTATGAACAAATGCAATTCGACTTCCGTCTCTATTCTGAGCCAGCATACGAAAGCCCATCTGGCGAAGCCAACTTTGACGACTATTTCTCAGCATCTCTAAATGGTTGGGTACAAACCTTCTTTAGTACAGAAGGCGATGGACTCAGAGTGTTTAACGCTATGAACAATCGTCGCGTAGAAGACCTTGCTGTAAACCTAGGCGACATTAGAGAAATCTACGGCGAAATCGCAAATCAATTGGCAGATGGCGAAGGTACACCAGCTTCTTTGGTAGAAGCAAATGCACCTTTGGTAGATTCTATATTAGAAGAGTGGTTTGGCGATTTTAGGTAACAAATAAATAAAATGGCTCATACCAAGTTGTTTTGTAAAGAATAAACATGAGTTGTCATTTGCGACTAAATCATTGGATATTAGTCGCAAATGGCAATGACTGCGGTAAATCTTGCATAACATTTGGTATGGGCCATATTTTTTGAAAATATGAATAAATACAGCAGAACAACAACACAGCATGAAAACATGAATAAAGTTTGCATGTTGTGTTGTTATAGTTATTAAAGAAATACAAAAACATAGATATTGTACTAAAAAAGTGGTATGACACCATACCGTTTTTTTGTAAGTTTTATCAGATAATAATATATCTTGTTGAGTTGGAGTGATTATATGACAGTGCGTGAACGTGTTTTAAAAGTGTTCAATTTTGAATCGCCTAATGACAGATTGCCAATGGTCGAATGGGCATATTGGTGGGACAAGACTGTTAGTCGTTGGCATGAAGATGGGCTACCTAGTCATTTGGGTGGGGAAGAACTGCTTGATTATTTTGGGATTGACAGATTGCAATGTATCGGTGCATGGCCTATTTCTTGGGGTACATTGCCACTTGAATATCATGCGACACATCATGGGGCAGGCATCCTAAAAGGTGATGATCTTAATGCAACGTACGACATTATAAGACCACATCTATTTGTAGATAGTGCTATAGAAAGTCTCGTGAATAGTGCAAAAAGGCTAAAAGAGCAACATGACAAAGGTGAGGTAGCTCTGCGGATATGGATCGAAGGCTTTTTTTGGTTCCCTCGAATTTTGTTTGGTATAGAAGAACACTTGTATGCTTTTTTTGATTATCCAGAGCTTATGCATCGTATCAATAGCGATCTAGCTGAATTTAATATAAAAGCTATAAAGGCACTACTTGAAGTGCTTACTCCAGAATTTATTGGTATTGCAGAAGACATGTCATACAACAATGGTCCCATGCTATCAAAAGATATGTATGATGAGTTTGTTGCGCCATACTATGCTAAGTTGACGCCTGTAATAAAAGACAGCGGTGTCAAAGTGCTTGTGGATACAGATGGTGATGTAACCGAAATGATACCATGGCTTATAGAATCTGGTATGGATGGAATCTATCCTCTTGAAAGACAGGCCGGAGTCGACATAGCAGTTTTTCGTGAAAAATATCCGCGCTTGCTAATGCTTGGCGGATACGACAAAATGGTTATGTCTCATGGCGAAGCTGCAATGCGTGCAGAGTTTGAAAGGTTGCTACCTGTCATGCGTAGTGGAGGATTTATTCCGTCTGTTGATCATCAAACCCCGCCTGGGGTTAGTTTGGAAAACTATCAGATATATAGCAAATTGCTGGCTGAATATTGTGCCAAAGCCTGTAAGAAGTAAGACAGCTATTATTCAATGTAATAAGCACTCTCAATAAATTTAATATTTAGTTACAAGTGAGGAGAGTTAGTATGAACATATCATTGCCATCTGTTTTAAATAGCTTGGACATTACAGCTATAAACCGCATTCCTTCTCATACAGTCTGGCGGGCATATGAAAATGAAGCTCAGGCTCTTGAATACAAAATAGGACGTGAGGATATTTCGCGGTTTGTTGTATCTTTAAACGGTGAATATCGATTCAAGTTGTATCCATCTCCACAAGAAGTCGATAAAAATTTTGTCAACCCAGGATTTGATGACAATAGTTACACTAATATATGCATACCAAGCAACTGGGAGTTACAAGGTCACGGTAAGCCCATTTACACAAATGTACATTATCCCTGGTACTATGAAGATGAAGGCAAGCATCTGGTGAAGCCCAACGATGATAGTGGCAATTTGCCAAATCCACCATTTATCCCAGAAGATAACCCAACTGGGTGCTATTTTCGTGATTTTAACGTATCGGATGATTTTACTGGTCGTGACGTGTTTTTACGCCTAGATGCAGTAGAAACAGCGTACGAAGTATGGATAAATGGCCAATTTGTCGGATATGGAGAAGATAGCAAGCTGCCAAGCGAATTTCGTATAACAGACTATGTAAAAACTGGCGCCAATAAGTTGGCGATACAAGTTATGCGTTGGAGCAAAAGCATATATATAGAAGACCAAGATTATTGGCATATCTCTGGCGTGTGTGGAAATGTGTGGCTAGTTGCAAAGCCAAAAGCACGGATAGAAGACTATAAAATAAAGGCAATACCAGATATTAATCCAAATCATCCCCATCGTGCTACAAATGGCACAGTAGGATACATTACAACAGATATTTCTATGTCAAAAGTACATGGTTACGGCGACTACTCCGTTTGTATGAAAGTATATGATGGGACAAAATGCATAGGTTCTGATAAACAGCAAATTCAGATCGAAAGTCATTATATGATTGATTATAGGCCTATTGCAGGTAGTACAAGGCTAAACATTGAAGTGCCAAATATAAAGCCATGGTCGACAGAAAATCCAAAGTTGTATACGGCAGTCGTTATACTTTTGGACAAGGATGGCAATGAAATAGATATAGAGTCATGTCGTTTTGGATTTAAGCAGGTAGAAATAAAAAATGGAATTTTGTTGTTAAACGGACAGCGGCTTGTTGTAAGAGGTGTTAACCGCCATCAACATCATTTTCAAACAGGTCGGGTTGTTGATAATGAATGGATGCGTAAAGAAATTATAGAAATGAAGCGCATGAACATTAATGCAGTACGAACAAGCCATTACCCCAATCCAGAAAATTGGTATGAGTTGTGTGATGAGCTGGGTATTTTGGTTGTTTGCGAAGCCAATTTGGAAACGCATGGTGTCATGGGGCAGCTAACAAATGACCCGTCATGGGCAAATCTTTTTCTAGAAAGAGCTACTCGCATGGTACTCAACTTCAAGAATCATGCCTGTATATTTACATGGTCTTTGGGTAACGAAGCAGGGTCTGGTCCAAATCATGCCGCAATGGCTGGTTTTATAAGGGAATATGATTCTACAAGGCCGTGTCAATATGAGGGAGGGTGCAGTCCTGGGCAACTTGTGTCAGACATAAGAGGTTGGATGTACGCACCAGTACCCGGCATAATAGATATGCTAACAGACCCAAATGATATAAGGCCAATTATCTTGGTAGAATATTTGTACCAAATAAGAAACAGCGGTGGCGGTATGTATCACTTCCCAGCTCTGACGGAACGCTATCAGCGTTTCCAAGGTGGATTTATATGGGATTGGCAGGATAAGTGCTTAGAGCAAAAAGACAAAGATGGCAAACCGTTTTTTGCATATGGTGGTGATTTTGATGAGCCGACTCCAGACATCGGCACACCAATGTATATGACAAATAATGGCGTAGTTTTGCCAGACCTATCATGGAAGCCTGTAGCACACGAAATAAAACATGCGTATTCTCCTATAGCAATCTATACAGAAGATCGTCTGGGTTGGAGCTTTAATCACAAACCATTTACTAGTTTTACTATAAAAAATAAATGTCAAACGCAAGATATAAACGAATTTGAGATCACAGCTGTGTTATTAGAAAATGGCATTCATGTGCATTCACAAATTATTGATCCTGGACATATCCCGCCACTTTCAAAGGGAATTGTGCATTATAAGCCTGATTATACAATGAAGGATGACGCAGAATACTTTTTGTCATTCCATATAAAACAAAGACATGACACGTTTTATGCTAACGCTGGTTATGAGATTGGTAGTTTCCAATTTCCGATTAGTGGGACTTATGATGTGGCAGCTGTTGCAAAATCGATTAAAGTCGAAGCAAAAAACATCGACAATGAATGCATATTAGTTACAAAATGTGGTATCAAGCTCAGCGTCAACAAAGATAGTGGTAGCTTTAGCCTAGCTAAAAACGGCGAAACATATATACAATCCGGTGGTATCCCTTGTATAAAACGACCATACTCAGGGATGGATACAAAGCAAGGCTGGGGTATGCATAGCTTGTTTGAAACTTATGGCTCAGACTCAACCAACATAACTGTTGACGATATGGCAGTTAATGATTCTAGTATAAACATACGGTATAAACTCACAACCCAAGGTATTACTCAAGATGATGGCAAATGTTTTGAATCGTATGTCGAAAATCGTATCAGGTTTGCATATGTTGATGATGACAACTCACCGCATATAGAGATCGATACGGTATACTCTCTTAATGACAACTTGCTGTATGTACCAAGAGCTGGACTAACAATGGTCATCCCTGCTGGATTTGAAAAACTAGTTTATTATGGCAGAGGTGGCAATGAAAATTATTCTGACCGTATAATGTCTGCACCTATTGGTTTATATGAAAGTACAGTTACAGATGAGCATTTTACTTTTGCACCCCCTACAGAATGTGGCGGTCATGAGGATACTCGTTGGCTAACGTTGGAATGTGAAGATGGACGCAAAATTAAGTTTGTCGGTCAACGTCCTTTCCATTTTGATGCACATCACAACAGCATAGATGACTATAGGCAATCAACTCACGATCATAAGTTACCAAAGCGTGAAGAAACATGGTTAAACATCGATGCAGCTCATATGGGTATTGGTAGTGATATGGCATGGAGTACAATACTAAGCCCTGAACATTTGGTTAAAGCTGGCGGATATCATTTGCGGTTTGTAATTTGTTTAGTGTAAATGTGACAATGTAGTGTTCGCACGAAAAAAGTGGTATGACACTATGGGGCTGTCGCGACAAGCATTTTTCTGCATATTTATGCACTTGCTCTGTCATTGCAAGGAACAAAGTGACGAAGCAATCCAGTTTTTACGCAAGTCTTGGATTGTTTCGCTACGCTCGCAATGACGAGCATTGCATATATGCATGATTATGCTTATTGTGACAGCCTGTTTTTCGTTTCACTATGTATACATACCCTAAAACCTGGTAATAATCCAAATCACACACGATTATTCTAGGAGGGACGTCATGAACAATTTAAAAAAAGAAATTAAGATTTTGGCATTGAGTTTTATTATTGGGTTGGTATTTGCGATAAGCATAACTGCTTATACTTATGTATATTCGGCAACAACGCAAGCAAATATTGCCGAAAATGTGATTCGTTTTCATGTTGTAGCCAACAGTAACAGTCATGTCGATCAAGCAATTAAAGACATTGTTAGAGACGAAGTTTTGGCAGAATTTGAAAGTGTATTGCAACTTGACAATATAAAAGAATCCAGGCAAATACTAAAATACGAGCTGCCTACAATTCAGGCTCATGCTGAAGCAGCGGTAAGAAAATTGGGTTTTGATTATCAGGTGGAAACAAGATTAGATGTCGTATTTTTTCCGACACAGGTGTATGGAGAACTAGCCTTCCCGCCAGGTATGTATGAAGCATTGCAAATAATAATAGGTGAGGGGACAGGCCAAAATTGGTGGTGTCTAATGTTCCCACCACTGTGTTTTGTTGACATGACTAGCACAGATACAAGTCGGCAGCAGCTTGCAGATACAGTAAGTGAAGAATCGTTTAGACTTTTGACTTACCAAGATGAAAATGCACCAATGGCAACAGAAGTACGGTTTAGAATTGTAGAATGGTGGCAAAATCGTAGAGCACCTGTAGTGTAATATTATATAAAAATAGGCACTAAAAAAGTCAAACGGCTCCCCATCAGGAGAGCTTGACCAGTGGGAGAAATTATAACCCGTAAGCTCAGGCTCTATTGGTAAAATACTTTCTATAGGCCATCCTATTAAAATTGTCATACCAAAATAAAGTTCTGTATCAAAGCCAAAATCGTCCTCAACTGTATTGTTACCTCTAAAACAATAACTGCAGAGATTACCACCAAAAGCATTATGAAAATTAAAATGTTTCTTATGTATTTAAAATGAGTCCAACGATCTTTATTTGTTTTATCTTTTTGAGTCACTAGGGTATAAATTTTCTACATTTGGCGCATTATCGACATAACACGCAATTTTTATTATCAAAGCGGTATCACTTATCAAAATAGTGCATAATTCGACATGTGCTATAATGGGTGCTTACGTCAAGCCCAAGCTAAACTCTATTTTGTTAATATAATTTGAAAAGGGCAGGCCGACTTTATCCCTATTCATTTTAGCAATTGCATATTATGTGTATTATCTGCTACTAATAATGCTTATTTGTGGGTACTATTTGCATGATAAGACATTGATATATCTTTGCATAACAGAAAAACTGCTGTCATATTCACCATCGCATGGTTTAATTTCTTCCCCAAGCGTGTTAAATGCCGTTACCAAGTTGCGTTCATCTTCCCAAATATATTTGATTTGAAAGCCCGCCTCCGTAAGCTTACAAAAAATATCAATGAATAAATGACGGAACTCTCCGTCTACTTCGCCAGAAACCATGTTTTCATTGCCCTTTTCGTCTATGCGTAATGGACCTCCGACGTAGGGGGAGACGATTCTAAAACCCACGCCGTCCCATCCATCACCCATATCGTTTTCGTAGGATGCCGGGTGTGTTGCAGGGTTTATATGGTCTACATGGTACTTTCCGTCTGTTTTAAGAACTCGGAATACTTCCTTGTACACCAAGGCAACATCAGGAACGAAGCAAATGGAAATCGGCTGATGAACAATATCAAAGTATTCATCTTCAAAAACAGACAAGTCGGTCATACTGCAAAGAACGGTTTTTACCGTGTAGCTGTAATGGTTTGCCGCTTTTATGTCTGCGTCTAACTGCCCCTGTGAAATATCAACCACGGTAACATCTGCGCCAAGCAATGAAAATATCGCTGACTGTTGCCCGCCGCCCGAAGCCAAACACAACACTTTTTTACCTTTGATGTCGGCATATTCGTACTGGCGGATTTTTTTCAACAATGGATTATTGATCTTGCCTTTTTTATTATCCCAACCCAACAACTCGCCATCTGCGAACCGTTTTAATGAATCAACGTCCAGGTCTAAATTGGGAACAGTATAATGCTCACCAGCCTCTACTTCTTCTTCCCACATCTGTTGATTCTTTTTGATAATATCTTGTAATTCGTTCATTTTCAGCCTCCGCAAATATACATTTTGTTTGTTGCGAGTAGACGAGATTCTATCATTTGGTACATGATAATTAAATCTTGCTCGAATGGTAGGCTTAGTATTACGGATATTTCCTTTGGTATGTTTTGGGCTTCGTCTATACGATTTACATTTATTGCATCACGCCATACCCACAAGCGGCTTTTATAAACGGTTAGCTCATTAGAGTTGTAACGAAATTACATTTGCGACCATAAAAGCTCGTTAAAGCCCGAGACTTTTATGGTCGCAAATGTAATTTCGTTACAACTCTATTGTCAAACAGCGGAGCAGTCTCCACTTGTAAACACTTTTTTATCCGCTCCAAGATATCAGGGGGTATTTAGGTTTCTCCGTTTTCTATACGGCTTACATAATTTGTATTGCGACCGAGAAATTTACCCAGGCTAAATTGGGATAGCCCCTTTGCTGTTCTTATCTGTTTTATTTTTGTGTATAGGGGTAGGGAAGGGATTTTATTCATGAGGAAACTCCTTTGCTTTGCTACGTCGGTGCTTCCTTGGA
>Ga0123355_10014682_pt1 | contig 12262 bp, 7 predicted proteins | sample TergutEmb28metaG_3_FD_89872 | JGI IMG/M metagenome (GOLD analysis project Ga0123355, IMG submission 89872) | Embiratermes neotenicus P1 segment gut microbial communities from Petit-Saut dam, French Guiana - Emb289 P1 | ecosystem: Host-associated > Arthropoda: Insects > Digestive system > Gut ...
AGGTTCAGAAAACAGAGATTAACGGCCGTGGGGACTCATTGCGCTAACCACGTGACACCCCTCTATCCGCAAAAGTTGGCACTAACTTCGCCTACCGGCGGCGGCCGCTCTGTCGGTATGGTTTGCTCGCGGACTAAAGCCACGAAGTTTAGTTTTTTTTAGTCCATTATAGCAGCCCAACACTCTGACATATAACATGTACTGTTACAAGTTGTCCTTTGGACCAGAATAGCATAGTTAGTATAATGACTCACTATGAGCTGGACAGTTTGGGAACTGAATCCTTCTAGGGGCAAGATTTTCCACACCCTTCAAGGCCGGCCCTATGGCCTACCCAGCCTCCTGTACAATGGGTACTTGGTCTCTTTCTCAAGTGTTACGTGGCTGGGGCATGGCATTAACCACCCACCCCTCTATAGCACTCAGGGCCTACATAGCATGTTCTAGGGTGACTTTACTTTTACCTTTTTACAAGCTGTCCTACATGTGGGTTGGGCTGGCTTGCAGGCTGGTGACATGGAAATTATGGTGCATGATGATGGCTTTGAGGTTGTAGCAGTACTGAGATTTCATCACCTTAGGATAAACTTCATCATCATCATCATCATCATATATCTTTCATGGAGTTGGGCCACTTGTTGACCCATTCTGGTCTCATGTATCCAGAAGTCTCTTCAAAGGTCTAATATGATTCCTAAACTTTGTGGAATCAAACAACAATCATAAGGGTGCACTTTAGCATTCATTGCTCTGAAACTAATTGAAACAAATGCTCCATGCTAGAGACATGCTTGTACTGTAGAACTCGCCAATCTGTTATACCGCTTGTGCAGTGGAAGCTCGAAAGCATTTAAGAGGTGGGGATCACTTGCAAGCACGGACAAACCTTCCACCATTGAATTCTAAGCACTGCCAACTTTACTTAATAGGTGGAATTGATCACAATAAATTATTAACCTTTCGAGCATATTCAGATGTATACTGTGTTGGTACAAGACCTGCATGTGCCCAGTACTAACCTCAGTAGTAATCAAAATTGATTTTACTCTACTGGAATAAAGTTATTGTGTCATCTTCAAACATTCATTATAATGGATATATTTCAGTCAGCATTAAAAAAAGTAGGATGATACATTGTGTTTCCCTGAATGCAAGGTGACTCTAATCTACGACAATCTCCCAAACAAAACACATCTGCCAAAGGAAAATGTATTTATCTAATTCTACCCAAAATAAAACATCCCTTAAGAAAAAATATTTTACTATTAATTTCATACACTTAGTATACAAGGTATGTCAGGTTTTCTCTACCCTTATGAACCAGTGTCACTGTCTCCATCTTCACAGTCATTGCCTTCATCTTTCTCGCACTCACTCCTAACATTCCCATCTTCTTCTTTGCCATTACACGGCATATCATACATAACACTTCATAAGAGCCTTCACAATCACTTCAGATGAGATGTGTTGCCATGTCATTGATCCACATTGACTAAATAAGACATGTGTATTTCTTGGCTTATGAACTTACTTGAACCACCGAAGATTCAGTTTTCTCTGCAGATGGTGTTAGTGGTGTTTAGAATTTTAAATACATAGGTTCAGGACTTTTGTGTTGTGTCTGTGGTCTTATCAGACTGAGTTTGTGGCTCTGTGTATGTTTTTAATTTGCTGATTGGTCCAGGTTGTACTTTTGAGTCCTGCAGTTAATTTTTAATTTTTTGAGAGCCATTTTCCTGTTACTACCCTAGGACTATATATGTTCTTAGACACATGTCTTAACAAGTCTGTGGTGTGTATGGTGTGTGGACTGAGAATAGTTCGATGTAAGGGGGTCCTTCAGGTTAAGTGCTTCTTTGCCTGAAAATGGAAACATAGCTGGCTTCTAAAATATCATGCTTCTTTAAAAATTTAGATGATGGTTGAAAGTCCCAAAAAAGTTGAGGAAATGATTAAAATTCCACAGAATCCTCTTTGTATAAGGAATTGAAGGTTTAATATACAGCTGGTTGACCTGGTTCAGTGAATGAAGATGATGTGTATGGCATGCATTAAAGTATACATTGAAAGTTGAGGAAGTGATCGTATAACACTTCTGAACAGATGATGATCAGTTGTTCAGTTTCTGAATAAGAATAGGTCAGGAGACATAATCTGAGACAGCGAAGATGGCGGTGATGTTTGTGATGATAATGACGACATTCAGTTTGGTGACATTGTCATGTCTGCAGGCTTCATGGTGGGGCGTGATGCAGAAGCAGGTGGTATTGCAAAGCATGGAGCCAAGATGGTGACTGCTGTAGCATGCGCACAGGTCCCAAAATTGACTCTGATTGTGGGAGGCTCATTTGGGGCAGGGAACTATGGCATGTGTGGTAAGGCATATGGCCCAAGATTCCTGTACATGTGGCCCAATGCCCGTATCTCAGTAATGGGTGGAGAGCAAGCTGCAGGTGTGCTGGCACAGGTGTCCCACCAAATACGAGAACGGGAAGGCAAAAAGGTGAGTAACACATCATTGTTAAACCACATCTCTGTTCACTGTAAGAGCCATGGCTTAATATATTGGTCTTAAAACTCTAGATATCATTAGACATGGTTACTAAGAAAGTTTCAAGATGTTTATGCTTACTTTGAATTGGAGTGGACTTTTGTAATGGTTGTCAAATTGAATCAGGAACATGTCACTGTCACTGGCTACCATGGTCATCTGTTTGTACTGAGACAAAGAGAGAAGTCCCAAGTACAGTGGTGTGCCACCAGCAACCAGTGGATGGCCAAAATTGTTTTGTATGGAGGGTAAACTGTATAGGTGCCATTGTACTATAAAATTACTGCATCTGATGCAGAAGACATTTACAGTACTTAGTATGAGCAGTGTGGTGCATGATAAATCCTGTTAAATGTAAAACCTGCCTTGCACACACACACACACACACACAAGCACATCCATGCACCCACAGATACACATATAGGTACAAGTCCATGCCAATCTACCATTTGCTTTGCCAGTCAATACACACAGTGCACACACCCACCCACATGAACATGCAGATGGGTGCACAAATACAATATACTGTCTGAAAACCTCATGCCCCACACCCACTCACATGACCTACCTACCATCATTCATATGTATCCTGTATCTACCCATCCCCACATTCACACTGCAATTTTGTATATAGTTTTTGATGTTTTGCTGACTGTGCATCTCAGTATATTTATCTTAGTAATTAACCAACTTGATGCACAAAATGTTGTTTTACATGAAATAAAACTTATTGTAAAACAAAATTTTGTGCATCAAGTTGTATAATTACTAAGATAAATTTGTATGCAGTGTTGCTCAGGACATTATTTAATTGACAGTAATACGTAGGCTATTTGGAAAGTAAGTACCATCTGTGCATATCTCTCGCGCATCCTCGAGACTGTCACTTTGTGCATGTGCAGTGACTTCCTCTATCAATAGAGAAGCCACAGACGCCATTTCGTGAAATTAATGTTATGTTTATGTTTGTTCCTGTGCATTAAACATTTTTAAGACAATTGAAGGGGCCACCGACTGTGAAATACGGTCTGTAATTTGTTTTCTGAACGCTAAGAATGTGCCACTAAGTGAGATTCATCACCAGGTCTGTCAAGTGTATGGTGACGATGCGGTGAGTGATGGCATGGTTAGGGAATGGATTCGGATGTTCAATGAAGAATGAGAGAACATGCTCAATGAGGCGCAAAGTGGGCGTCCATCTTTGATGAATGATGATTTGGTGTGTAAGGTCAACGAAAGAGTGCGTGATGACATACGTTTCACAATTTCTGATCTGTCCCTGCACTTCCCTCAGATTTCAAGGACTCTATGACATTGTCAGTAGTGGCTAACATCGCACACGGCCGCTTTCTATGAGGAGGGTATAAAAAACTTGTGCCCCGCTACGATAAGTGCCTCAATAATGACGCCGAATATGTGGAAAAATAGTTTGAAGAATGTAGAATCTGATAACAATAAAATTTTATAAGAAACCTTACTAGATTTTTTTTACAGCGAAACGGTACTTACTTTTTGAATAAGTCTCGTAACTAGATTTTTTTTGAGTACTGCTTTTGAAATGAGAGACAGATGGGGTATTCGTCAGTGAAAATGGTGGGAACCTCAGAGGTGAAGGTTCAGGGAGCTGTGTGTTTGTGATATCATTTCTTGGTGTCACAGTGGACAGATGAGGAGGATAAAGCCCTCAGGGAACCCATTATCAAGAAGTTTGAAGCAGAGGGCAGCCCCTACTACTCCAGTGCCAGGTACTGTTCTTATTGTAATAACTAGGTACAAAAAGAAAAAGAATCTGAAGCCCTGTCTATTGTAGGTTCGTGTGTCATGCTTTTTATACATGCTGTGACATTTTTACTGCACCGTATCACTTAAATTCAAAATAACTTGAAGCTTCTGCAGTGATTGAAATCAGTGAAATTTCATCAGGCTGTCAGCTGTATGAGATTATTCAAGTTAAATCATGCTGTAGAGACTGACATTCATTAAGCATGTGATGCTGATCACCTGAGGAGATCTTACTGATGATTTCTTTTTTTTTACGCTTGGTCTTGTGGTTCTGTAACCAAACACAGTTTGCATACAACATATTGATCTTTTGATATGTACGGTGTCTTGCTGTTTTTCTGATGACAGATCCTGAGCCAATATCAAGATTTTAATTTTGATATTTTCACTAATACTGCACAATTAAAGTACTGCATTTGGCCAGGTATGTAACAAAGCAATTAGAAAGGTTTTCTTGTAGGATGCAGACTTCTGAGTTGCTTACCTAAAAATGCATATGCAATGCAAATTAGTGAAAGTCTCCCATATCAATTTTTATGGACATTTGGAAATTGTAAAAATGACTATTAGCTTTGTCATATCTGTCTGTCTGTCCATATGGAACATCCCACTCCCACTGGATGGATTTTCTTTAAATCTGATATTTTAGTATTTTTAAAATCTGTCAAGAAAGTTCAAGTTTGATTGAAATCTGACAGAAATAACAGGTACTTTACATGAAGGTGAATGTACATTTATTGAAATATCTCACTGAATTCTTCTGAGGATGAGAAATGATTCAGACAAAAATTGTAGAGAAAATTAAAACACAAATTGTTAGTTCAATAACTCTTTTCCAAAAATTGTGCCGTTTATGAAATAAATGTGGAAAAATAAGATAGAGCCAGACATGCCACATATTTCAGTACACTCTGGTGTATGCATTTCAATATACTATGGCACATGCACAATGCATGCTAGAGCGCTAAGGCTACAGACAGACACACAGAATATTTAATACCTATTGCTTTACCACTGCAACAGTGGTTTCGCAAATACATCTCAATGCTATGTTCTTTGTACATTACCTGGCTTGTCTAAAATACCTGTGGATGTTTTATTGGCCACATGTAAAACTCGTATCCTTGTATAGACTAGGCTGTATTATGAATCACTGTGGCTGGAAGTTAAGATTAGCACCAGAAATTGTAGTGAAACCTCTCAATATTAAATATCAAGAAAATATGTTCAGTGCTTTATGGGATGCATATATAGACCAGGGACACTGGATCGCTGTAGCTGAAAACTGGAATTGCAGGACAAGGTTCAGTGAAAGTCTGCAGTGTTTAATATTAGAGATCTGTCAGTGGTTTAGTTGTCGATTCTGGGTGACTGTGTAGAGAGACACACCTGAACTGCACAGAAGATATTCTTTTTTTCCTTCACTTTGTCAATTGTGCCTAAAAGTGAGGTAGGCCAGTATGTATTGACGTGTTATTTGAGTGCAACAATGAAATGTAGTATAAGAACTGATAATAAATCCCTAAAAATTACAAAGTTAAAGTGCAATAACAATTGAAACTTATATTTTGGGTACTCAAGAAAAGTTTGTGTTGTTTGTGTTACCATTTAATTCAGAAACATTTATAGGTTTCCTTCCTGTATGCTGGCAAAGTTATCTCGTTTGTCTGCTTGATATTTGTGAGCTTGACAGTTGGTTCAGAGAAAATTTGTAAACAAAAATGTGACCCATATTTTGGGTCCAATTCTTTTTCCTGGAAGTCTTACAGTTTTCAAGAGAATATAACAAAATGGAATGTTTTTGCTGTGTCATAATATCAAGAACAGTCCAGCTGTTCTTGCATGTCTAATCCTTTGACATCTCTTGTGATGCTACATAGTATAATACAGTACTTGAATGCTGTGTCAACCTGTTTTGTAGACTGTGGGATGACGGAGTGATCGACCCAGTGGACTCTCGCACTATGCTGGGGCTCAGTCTGAGTGCTGCTCTCAATGCTCCAATTCCCGAAGTAAAGTTTGGGGTGTTCAGGATGTGAAGAGGGAGCTCATGGATGTTAGTCATTGACTGCTACCATTTTGTGATTCAAGATGTACTTTACATTTATATTTTTGTATTATTTTTACTTGTGTGTTATGAAAGTACAAACCAGTTTCCTGTAGTACGAGAAGTTTGCTCAATATCCCTGTCCTCCCCCCCCCCCTTTTTTTGGGGAGATATTTGATGTTGTCAAAGAGGTGCTGATGCAGATTCCATTCTTCGTGGTTTTGGGCTACACTTAACGGTTCTTTCCCTTGGCCAAACAGAAAAAAGCTTGGACACTTCTGCCATAGTGCCATAGTTCTCTAAAATCCAGTTTATAAGACCAGGTAAAATAATTATTATCAGCAGATTCATTAACCAAAGATTAAATTGCTTTGGCAGTTGATTAAGCACCATATCATACATTCTTAAGCTAGGCTGTAGATGCATGCACTGGCTGTTTTACCACTGGGGAAATATCACCTAGTGTCCACTGATTAGGAGGCTGTGTGGGCCTCAGAGCCAATTTGAAGGCTTTGGAGAAGGGAAAAATCTCTTTGCCTCTATCAGGATGCAGACCCTGATTCCTTGGTCATCCATCCCATAGCCTGGTTCACTGTCTGACTAAACCAACGAAAATAGGAGAGGATGTGTAAACATTGTTACTTGGGGGAACTGGCTGTGATGTTATGAACTAATCACTGTGGGCAGGTGATCAACATGTGACTGGCTGAAGAGAGAATATGCTTTGAAACAGAAACATTACATTCCATTCCTGAAGTTTTGTTTTGTGGAAAAATGTGTACTGATTTTTGTGTAAGGTGTCACATGTTTTGACACAAAATCAGTATGAAACATATATGCATATTTGTGTCACTGAACATAATTTTATCAGCTGCTAAATGTGCTTTTGTTTGTGTGTATGAGAATACTGGAGCTATGAAAATGGATTGTTTTGCACAGACTTAAAAGTTTTCAAACTTATTTTCCACCACATGAGATATTTGGATTTGCTACTGTATTGAACTGTGTTGAACACCAGGCAGCATTTGTACATTAAGTTTACTGTGCCTTAAACTGGAGATGAACCATCATAATGTTACTGTCATAATGAACACTTGGTGAAATAGGCACAGACTTGCCAAAAAAAAGAATAAATAAAGCAATTTGTAAGACAAAAAAATTTGTGTTGTAATGCAGTTAATATAACAGAAATTAACATGAGGCTGGCGAAAGTAACATGATGAGGAGATCCATGATTTTAACTCTTCAACAAATAGGATGGTCAGGTCAAGGAGAATGGGAGTGCAGGGAACATTTTGTTTATGGGAGAGATAAAAATGCTTGCAGGGTCTTGATGGGTAAACCTGCAGGAAAGAGACCACTAGCTAGGCCCAAGTGTAGAAGGATATTAAATTGGATCTTTAAGAAATAAGTTGGGAGGGCATGGACTGGATTCATCTGGCTCAGGCTAGGTATGACTACTAATTTCTCAAAAAGGATTCTGCTCCAGGGAGCAAGTTGTTTATTTGTGAAGTATGAGATTTGACATGCTTATGGTGGAGAGTGTTTGCATTGCAGTCCCATAGGATGTAATGTCTTATAGTTCAGTAGACATATATGAATGTTCTTGAGGAGCCTGTCCAAACTTCATGTCATCTGTATTCACTTAAAAGTGAATTAATAAAGCATTTTACCGCCTACAGTTTCTTTTGAGGACTTCAGGTTACTGCAAGTCAATTAAATAAAGTAACCTAAACCAGCAGATCCCAGAACAGTAGTCCTACTGTGATGTTTTAATGGAGTAGCCTCATCAAATCTTGACAGAATTAGTGCTATACAGCGAGCAAGTTACCTCAAACAGTAACACTTCTGGCATAGTGTTAAGACTCCTTGCAGATGGCACAGTTCCGCCAAAACATGGGAGTAAACAGATGGTGTTGTGTATTTTGGATGTGCATATGTTGGTTTTATACATGAGAAATTTACCCCAGGATCATACAGACTCATACCTTAATGATCTCTGTGCCTGACTGCCATCATTTTTCTGTACATATGGTCATCTTATACATTTATATTTTTAGCTGTGGGAAGTGCTAGGAGATGTCTTTAAAATGTATTAATGTGGGGTTGCTGTAATGAACCGAAATACAGTATCGAGTAGGAAATTCAGTAATCATGGTGAGTCATGGTAAGCACAGCAGTAGCCAAACAGAATCTGTTACATCTTTATGTCATTGAAAATGTACCAAATATTAAGTTCTCATAACTGTTACTGAAGATTCAAGCCTTATGCAGCCACTCCCTGACTTACGACCATCCAAAGTTATGACCAAACTTTTCTTAAGAAAACTTCAATTCAGGCTACTATAAAAATATTTTTCCTTCTGTGTATTTGACAGATATCTGGTTCACCTTTTTATATTTCATTGAAGAAATGCTGTTCTTATTATTTTGCAACAGAAAATTTACTTCCTTGAATCCCCACTTGACCTGCTGGAGAGTGTGTATTCCACCCAATTTCATTTTATCCAATGAATGACAAATTTGACTTATGACCTGGTATTCAGGAAGGTGTTCTGTTTGTAGGTTGGGTAGTACTTGTAGTTGGTGTGTTGTGTTGAATGTGAAGAGGTACCAACAATACGTTATCAACCTCGAAACTAGTTGCAGTTGAGTGGACAGTTCCTAGTCCTGGCTGCTATACCCCAGGAGAAACAAGCCCGGTACCCATAAAATACACAGTTGTGTGCGCCCTAGAGCCGGCATGGATGCTTTCAAGAAGAAAAAGATACATTTGAGTAATAACAGGACAGAGGAGACTGCATAATTTGAATTATTTAAAGGGACTAAACCAATGTTTAAATGGGCAGGGGAATGTAGCATGCATGAAAACTTGAAGACAAAGAGAAAACGTGCATGACTTCCCCTTCGTGTATTGACTTTCTATAAATTCTTCATAGCAACTATGCAGGAAATCATGGGGCGGAGATGTTGACTAGTATAGCACGTAATTGATGTTTTGCACAGTGTCTCCATAGGGCCAGAATATGTAATGTATTAAGCTTGCATGCAAATTAATCATTTAAAGAAGTGGTGATCAACCTTTTAGACAAGAGGGCCAAATCACTAAAACAGAATATTTGCAGACCACATAAATCGCATGAAACCTGCCTCCTGGAACTTCACAGGCCTGAATTTTTTGCCTTGCAGGGCAGTTTCCTCTTAATACAGGTACTAGAAGGTAGAAATCCTTTGAACTGTGAAAGCTTTCTACTAAAAGAGGATTTCTTTCTATCCAGGTTCCATTTGAACAGGTTTCTATGTACCTATATTTTATACTTACGTATCATTAATGACCATACCCTGTCATCAGTACCAGTATAGGGATGGTAAAATGTGTTTGAAATTTTAAGAATTTGAATTAATAGAACAAAATTTCAAATAATCTTACCTAATAAGTCTGTAGTGGCATCTCACATGTAATAAATCCTCTATAAAATGAACTGAGCATACATAAATAATTTTTTGTTCACTTATACAAGTTTTATGTCTTGGGTGGAAAGTATGTTGTATTGCCAATAATACAAGGCATTTCTGAAAAATGGTTTCATATGAATGCAGCTGAAGTAATGATTTTTCAAGTTTCATATCTTTATATTTTGTGTTTATGAAATTGGATTCTGGGCCACACTGTAGAGGTAGAAGGCCCACCTTTTGCTCAATAATGATCTATGCAGTTTCTGTTATAAATCATTTGAACAGTTCTGTGTCCGTGACGATCATTGTCTTCTGCTATATGACACTATGCCATCGGTAGGTAAGAATCGACGTTTCAGAGGAACCTGTTGCCACCAAATTCAGGGTACTACAAGAATGACAGAGCCTCAACCTACGAGAAGCAATCTATATTATCACCACTGTAGGAAACTCGCGTGCGACGCCAGCAGAACGTGACCAGCGGGTGAAACAGAAAGAAGCAGCATGTGAATGTATGGGAAATGCAAGTATAAATTGTCAGAAAACGCCAAATACAATACGATTAAAGTGGATTTTACAGAAATTTGTTCGGCATGGATTTTATTGGCGTCAAATGGCGCTGGCGAGCTTTTATGAATACTACAATTAACTTTTGTGTTCGCTGGAGGTGTGTATGATTTCATTTTCACCACCTTGTATGTGCCACCGATCGTCGTTGGCAGAAAGACCATGCGTACCGTCTCGGTGTTGGCACTAAATGATGGGGTGTGCGGTACAGCTGAGATATCCATTTATATGTAATACTGAGTCACACGTGTGACAGTTATGTGGTTGTAAACGGTCAGGATAAAAAATGAAAAGAAGATACATAGCGTGAAGTACATGCCCTTAAGTGTTAAACTAGGCCATTTCGTGTACAGGTTTGGCGACACTGTCCCAGGAGAGAGATGGCGTCCAAAATTTGCAATTTGGGATGTTATATTTAAAGCCATTAAGCCCAGATTAACTCACTGGTACAGTTATTGAAACTGTGTGGTAACTTTCAAAAAAGTCGTATTCATTAACGTAAATTTGAAAGATGTTTGTACTCTATGCCTTCTGCCACTTTCTCTGCGAATTGTTTCAGTGATGTTCCTACAAGCGAAACGACTCGACAAATGTGTATTGTCGTTTTAAGAAAACTATATCGTTTATTTAAAATGAATTTATGAAGTCTGCACAGTGTTATTTCTGTTGGTTTGCATGGGTCACGAATGCTAACTTGGTTGTGTTTCAACCACTGCGACTTGTTAAATAGTAAAGTTTATGATACAGATTCGTTATAGTGTTGGGAAAGAACATGGTTTAATTCGTAAATGAAATCAGCATCTCACCCCCTTGAATTAACAACACAAGACTATGAGGGCTTATGACACAATTCGCAGTTACGTACTTAAGAGAAAGGTGGACACATATTGCTACAGTCCTGCCACACGAGATGAGAAATCAAGAGCAGAAATGTGGGGGGAATCGGTGGACAGCCAGGGGAAGGGTGGAATGGGATGGTTCGCTAATGAAAGTAAAATAATGTAACAAACACCCCAGCTTTTTTTTTTTGGTGCACCAAAGAATGTGGACTTGTGACGCCACCTGTCCACGCAAGTTCTCCATCTGTCTCATGCTCTATCTTCTGTACCGCTCAGAATGAAGGTGCTGAATTCCACACATTCTCATATTATGCTAAAGTAATTTTGTTAGACAGACTATTTTTGTGGCATTGAGTGAGCTTTTTTAGTAATGAAGTGCTTGTAGAACCAAGATTTTCAAAATGGGTGGGGGGGGGGGAATCATTTACATTATTTGCTTCCAAAATTCTAGGTGCCACAGCAATTTATGTAGGTGTCATGATGGCCTGGCACCTTGGGTTTGTTGAGTTGTGTTCTCTGCTGATGACAAGAGACTTAAATTCCTTGTAATATCATTAACAAATACAGACATTTCAGACAAACCTCTGGGCATCTCTTCAGGGTAGACGAACTACCAGACTTCGTTGCACATCCTGGAAGATAGTTAGATTGTCATGGCCATGCCCTTCTTTAAATGTCACCTGCAGATTATGTTAATTGATTGGACAAAATACAAGCTCTGTTAGTCACTAGTATGGAGGTTGTTTCAGAAGCGCAGAGACAAAACTGGGTATGAGATGCTGTCTTGTAATAATGTAGAATGAAACATGTAAATATAAATGTAGATGCAGCTGCATTCTAAAATAGGGGAATGTTTTTTCCCCCTCCATTAAGAATCTTACGTTCCCTCATCTCTTATATAATAATAATAATAATATTTATTAACTGCAATTGGGTTGTCACCCGGTGGCAGTAGTTATTTTACATTTAAACCAAACATGAAATTGGTTACTACTAAATTTAAGTCGGGAGGGCTACATG
>Ga0123355_10014683_pt1 | contig 12262 bp, 11 predicted proteins | sample TergutEmb28metaG_3_FD_89872 | JGI IMG/M metagenome (GOLD analysis project Ga0123355, IMG submission 89872) | Embiratermes neotenicus P1 segment gut microbial communities from Petit-Saut dam, French Guiana - Emb289 P1 | ecosystem: Host-associated > Arthropoda: Insects > Digestive system > Gut ...
GGCGGGGCCAGAGAGCGGAACGCAGGGTGGCGGATTGATTATTTCCTTGCCTCGGACCGTCTGCGGGACAAGATTACGGCGGCACGGATTCATCCTGACATTTTTGGTTCGGATCATTGCCCGGTGGGAGTGGACTTAGATATATGAAAATTGGACATATCGAGATAAAGGGCAAGCTGGCCCTGGCCCCCTTGGCGGGGGTTTCAGACCTGCCCTTCCGGACGATTTGCAGGGAACATGGCGCGGCGCTTTGCTATACAGAAATGGTGAGTGCGAAAGCGTTAGTCTACCAGGATGGTAAGACAAAAGGATTGCTCCGTGTGGACGAGGGAGATCAGCCGCTGGGTGTGCAGATTTTTGGCAGTGACCCGGTTGCCATGGGCGAAGGCGCTGCGAAGGCGCTGGAGATTTCCGGTGCGGATTTTGTAGACATTAACATGGGTTGTCCCGTTGGAAAGATCGTAAAAAGCGGGGACGGCAGTGCTTTAATGAAAACCCCGGAGCTGGCGCGGGAAATCATCGAGACCGTGCGCCGCAATGTGAAAACCCCTGTGACGGTGAAGTTTCGCAAGGGCTGGGATTCCGGGCATGTAAATGCCGTGGAATTTGCGCAGATGGCCGAAGCGGCGGGAGTGGCGGCACTCACGGTACACGGCCGAACCCGTGTCCAGATGTACTCCGGCCGGGCGGATTGGGACATTATCCGGCAGGTAAAAGAGGCGGTCAAGGTGCCTGTGATTGCAAATGGAGATGTGTTTGAGCCGAAGGACGCCGGGCGGATCCTTGCGTGGACAGGTGCGGATATGGCGATGATTGCCAGAGGGTCTTTTGGCGACCCATGGCTGTTTGGACAGGCGAACGCGCTACTCGCGGGTGAGCCGCTACCGGAAAAACCGTCGCTCCAGGAGCGGGTACAGGTGGCTTTGCGCCAGATTGAAATGGCCATGGAGCAAAAAGGCGAAAAGATCGGCTGTCTGGAGGCCAGAAAGCATTTAGCCTGGTATCTCCGGGGTGTGCCTCACGGAGCGAAGATGCGTACGCTGGTCAATACGATCACCATTCGGGGGGACATTTACCGGGTGGCGGAAGAGATTGTAGCGCGGCAGATGGTGCCGGATGATGAATAAAGGTGTGTGGACACGGTGCGATATGGGTGTTATTCTACCATGTACAATACATGTAGGGGCGGCATTCTGCCGCCCGCAGATTGCGGAGGGGCACAGGCGGCAGAATGCCGCCCCTACAAATCATGCCATATAAGTGCTACGGGACGCACGGGACGTTGTGCCCTACAAGACGTGCCGCTTTTTGTGCGGAAGCGGCGTCCTTTTTTGACAAGTATGCGAAGGTTGTGGTAAAATGCCGTGAGCACATTACATTTGTGCCGGGAAAATGTATACGGAGAGATTTTACAATGAAGAAGATTCTAGTATTGCTTTTAGTTCTGACAATGGTATTGGCGTTCGCCGCTTGTGGCGGTGGAGGAGATCCGGAGACTGACATCATCGGCAGATGGGAATGTCAGGATGATTCGCAGCCACACCAGTGGATGTGTGTACTTGTTTTTGATGCGAACGGTCGGTTCATTGACAACGACGGGGATGAAGGTTATTTCGACATCGACGGAAGTTCTTTGACGCTGGATTTTGATGATTGGGATCCCCTTACGGTTTCATTTCGTCTCCGTGGAGATCGGTTGACGCTCACAGGTGATGACATCCGTGTTATACTTGAAAGACAATAGGCTTAGGGTATTTATCGAACACACCCTAGTTAAAAGGGAGTGGCCAAAAGCGTTGTTGAATTTCTTGTTTTTCTCCGCCATAGACGGGGGAAAATAAATGTTAAATCAACGCTATTTGCCCATGCCTAGTTAAAAGTAGGGCATAGACCAGCGTATAAAACGTATGTTGCAGGGGACGCGCCCCTGCGCCTCCCGCATATTTTGCCGCACACAACTAAAAGGCACGGGACGCGCAGGGGCGCGTTCTCTAAAAAATATCCGACCAGGACATGAGATGTGCGGGCGGCGGATTGCTGTTCCTACAATGGTGTGAACATACAACACATGTGAAAGCAGAGGTGAGGACGTGACAAGAGAAGAGGAGCGGCATATTATCAGTCGCGTCCTGGATGGTAATGCGGCAGCTTTTGAGGCGCTTGTACTGGCCAATCAGCGGAAGGTGTATACCCTTTGCCTGCGCATGACGGGAAATTCGGAAGACGCGGAGGATCTCGCGCAGGATGCGTTTATCAAAGCCTATCAGAACTTGGGGAACTTTAAAGGCGAGAGCGGGTTTGGGGCATGGCTCTATCGGTTGACTTCTAATGTCTGTATCGACCACTTGCGGCGAGAAAAGCGGCGGGAGAAGTCCTCGCTGACCTATCTGGACAACGCGGGTACGGTGTGGGAGATCGAAGTGCCGGACGAGCGCTTTCGCCCAGACGTTGCCATAGAGCAACGGCAGGTACAAGAGAGTATCCAGCGGGGGTTGAATACTCTGAGTCCGGAGCATAGAGCGATCTTGATCCTGCGGGAGATTAACGGACTTTCCTATGAGGAAATCGGCAAGGTTTTGGCTATCTCTGCGGGGACAGTGAAGTCCCGTATTGCAAGAGCCAGATCGGCGCTGAGCAAATTTTTGCTGACGGACGGGAACCTTCCTGAGCGGAATACGTCTATGAGGTACGGTAATGAAAGGGGGAGGGGCCAAGGTGGAACGTTGTGAGCAATATCTGGAATGGATCAGCGCCTATATCGATGGCGAACTGGGCGCGAGCGAACAGACGGAGCTACGGCGGCATCTGGAAGCCTGTCCCGCTTGTAAGAGGGCGCTTGTAGATTATCGCACGGTGTCTCTTGTCTTATCAGACACAGAAGCAGCCCCCCCGGTGGGCTTTGTCGGCGGTGTGATGTCCCATATTGAAACGAAATTGACGTGCCGGGCAGATGTGCGACCTCGGCGGTCAATGTTACACCGTACTCTGGCGGTAGCGGCGGTGTTTGCCGCGGTAGCGGCGGTTGGCTTTGCTACGCTTTGGGAGAATCCCGGCAATGTGGATGCGGTCCCGGCACTTTTAGGTGCTGAGCCCCTTTCTGAACAGCCGACGGAGTTGCAGCTTGATGCGGAGCTGGATCGCCCTATTGTGGCCGAGGAAGAAGTTTTACGCGCCGCAGAAAATGAGTTGTATGGCGCAGAGGACGGCACTGAGAGTAACATTGCAGGATTTGAGTTTGATAGTTCGGATATATTGTGGGCGGCGGATACGAGCCTGTTTGACCTGGCTATGACGGGGGAGTACCAGAGTTGGCCGGAGCTTGCGGAGGCACTGGATGCGGCCGGGTATGTATATGTGTCAGAGTGGGACGGTTTCCGTGTAGCGGATCCATACAACCCTGGCAGCTATTTGCATGCGCGGGTGTCCGATGATCCTGCGCTTGCCGGGGAACATCTGCTCCTTACGTTTAGCTTCCAATGGGCAGGCGAGGAGCGCACAGTGCGTATACACGTCCAAGATGGTGAGATGACATATTACTATGGCGCACCGACTGGTCATTACGGGCTCGGGACCCGGGCGCGGAATGTGAGGAGCCTGCGAGAATTTATTTTGTTTGGGGAACGATAGCACGACGCAATTAAATAGGAGGGGAAAGGTATGAAACGTTGGAAGAGAAGCATCAGTTTGTTATTGGTCTGTGGTATACTGCTGACATTTGCGCCGATGTCCGCAATGGCCGATGTCACGACGCCTGTGATTGCAGAGGCAGATACGCGCTTTCCCGATGTGCCGACCGGTCATGCGGCCCGCGTATTCATCTTGGAGGCGGCTGAAAGAGGCATCGTGAGAGGGTTCCCGAACGGAAACTTTAACCCGAACGGGACACTCACGCGCGCGGAAGCGGCGATGATCCTTTGGAACATGGCCGAACGCCCTGCGGCGCGCAATCCTGCAACCTTCACCGATATAGCCGGACACTGGGCTGCCCCGGCCATTACTTGGGTGGCAGAAATGGGCATTGCGGCCGGCCGGCCCGGGCATCTGTTTGCGCCGAATGATATGATCCAGCGCCAGGAACTGTTTACCCTTCTGTGGAATTTTGCGCGGGCATATCTGGAAATGAATCAATTCACTCTGACGCCAGCCGAAAGTCGGCCGTTCCAAGACCAACACTTGATTCGTGCCGGCGCGGAAAACGCAATCATGTGGCTCCACGCAGCAGGGCTTGTCCGTGGAGATGGCGCCGGAAATGTAAACCCGCAAGGTGCCGCCAATCGTGCGGAAATTGTGGTGTTTGTGATGCGGTTTATAGAAGAATTTATGGACTAGATATGGATATAAAGACAAACAGCCCCGTTTTGGGGCTGTTTGTCTTTGTTATAGCTTCAGTGCGGCAAAGCCGCAGGAATGCTTGTTGTCTTTCAAGGTTTTGCCGTGCCGTATGGCGATAAAAATCCTACGTTTTGTTGTGCAAGTTTTAGACTTTACAGAGCACTAGGAGGTACCCCCATGTATTTCAAAAAAGGAAGTTTCAGACGCAGTGTCTGCTTATTGTTGGTATGTGTTATATTGTTTTCCCTTGTCCCCATAGGGGTGTTTGCGGTTGATATGGAGGACGTATCACCTGACGACTGGTTTTACCACTACGTGCGGGATGGCCGCGACCTCGGTCTTATTGTGGGCACAAGCGAGGAAGAGTTCCGTTTTGAGCCGCATCGGAATATGACGAGAGCGGAGTTTGTTACCCTACTTGGGCGGTTGCACGAGCTCAGAATCAATGCCATTGATGTGCCGGCAGATGATACATTCTATGGGCGTTACCTCGCTTGGGCAGTTGATCTGGGCATAGTCCACGGGAATGAGCACGGGGATTTGATGCCGTATGCGCCGCTTACCCGTGAGCAGATGGCGGTAATTGTGGATCGTTATATCCATATATTTCGCATATCCATGCCTTGGCAAATTTCTCCGCCTATATTGGACCCAAGTGACTCTGCGGATATTTCAGATTGGGCGTCTTCTGCCGTGTACAGACTCTCTGGATATAGTCTATTATACGACACAACCGTTAGCGGTTGGACTTTTAGGCCACAAGCACACGTTCCGCGCACCGAGGCAGTAGCGATTCTTATGCGACTAAATATTGAAATGCGGAGTCCCTTATGAGAGATTTTTTAGATTAGGCACAGAACTATTGTGTTCTTCGATTATGTTAGGAGAAAGGGCCGTGGACAAATGGCGTTGACTTAAATTTGTTTTCCCGCGCCGTAAGCGGGGGAAAACAAGAAATCCAACAACGCGTTTATCCGCGCCGGAGCAAGGGTTCAACTGGCAATACCAATAAGAACATGACATAATATAAGTCAAATAATACTAGGAGGTACCCCCATGTATTTCAAAACAAGAAGATTCAGACGCGGTGTCTGCTTATTGTTGGTTTTTTGTATGCTATTTGCCGCCATTCCCGCGCTTGCCGCCGGCGAGCGAATTCCCCTTTGATGATGTACCCGAGGGCCATTGGGCGCGTGAGGCGATTGAGGGCATGTTTGAACTTGGGCACATACAGGGGACGTCACCTACAACCTTTGCGCCGGATGGAACGTTCACCCGCGCCGAGGCGGTGATGCTTTTGTGGAACCTAGTCGGCCAACCCGGCGGACATCCACCCGCGCCATTCCTTGATGTTGCGCCCGGCCGGTGGTATGCGGCGGCTGTCGCTTGGGCGGCGGAAACGGGCGTTGTGCTCGGATATCTTGACGGTACATTTGCGCCGAACGACCCAATCACCCGGCAGCAGCTGTTCCAGCTACTGCGGCATTTTGCAGAGGTTGTGCACGGTATTATCCCTACTGTTCCTATACCGGGAGAGGGGTGGCCCTTCCCGGCTCATCATCTGATTCATGCTTGGGCGGCAGCTTCTACCATGTGGCTTCATGCAAGGGGGCTAATTGAGGGTGACGCCTACGGGAACGCAAATCCACTTAGTGCTGCCAACCGAGCGGAGGCGGCAACGCTTCTGATGCGGTTTGTGGAACTGCTTACGAATCCGCTCGTGTGTCCCGGGTGCGGGGATGAGCGAACTTTTTGGATGCCAGGTGATGGTGAAAATTTTGAAGACAATTCCGTGATTGTTATTTTGACCAGATGTGCTAGTAGGGCAGATAATAGAGATTGGACAGCTGATGATTTTGACGCTATTGAAGGTGCCTTATATGTTAGGGATTTGATAAGGCTTTCTGACAAACAATATAGCTACTTTCGGCGGGTATGGGATGCAGAAGATAGTGCATACGCTTTGAATACCCCTGAAGCATGGCAAGCCTTTGAGATAGCAGTCCGCGAAGCTGAGGAAGCTTATCCATTTGTTAACTGGAGGCAATTCAGAAGATTTATGCTTATACGATTAGATCAATATTGCAAAGAAAATGTTAGACGAGTTATCTATCAGCTATATCAACAACACGAATTTATTGGTTGGGTGGGACCTAATGATATAGATGAACCAGATTAATCATTAATAAAGTATGCACGAAAGAATATCGGGTTAATGATCCGGTAGTTCATCCATATAAAAAACAAAAGAGAAGGGGAATAGATATGTCAGGAAGAATGAGAAAAAGATTTTGTTTGGCGTTAGTATGTGCTATGTTGCTTACTACGGTGCCGGGTCTGGCATTGGCAACACCAGAAACCGATGATTACCTGTTTAGTAGTGAGGAACAATTCAGCGTAGATTTGCTCACTGAAGACTTGTTAGATGAAGATTTATTTTTCTATCTAGAGCCTTGCGAACAAGATTTCTTCGAAGCAATCCCTGGTGAAAGTTTTGAAGATAACTCTGTTATTGTAATATTAACCAGAGCAGAGAGCAGAATGACAAGTAGAGATAACAGGAGTTTTGCGGCGATAGATTTTAGCGATGTCGGAGCTGTATATGTTGAGGATTTATTATATCTTGACGAAGATCAAAACATCTATGCTCAAGAGCTGTGGGATGCGGAAAGGCTTGTGGCGCTATCCGAAGCTAGTTTTTCGACCTTTTCAGACGAAGTGTTTTTGTAGCCCGCAGTGTAAGAATCAGTATAATGTGTACAAGAGCAGAGAAAAAACAGAACAGGATGCCGATTAGTCCGGCATCCTGCTCCGTTGTAATGCTATTCGTAGATCAATTCCGCTAGGATGCTTTCCTCTGATACGCTGTGCCGCTTTCGCTCCCTTGCAGTGTCATCCACATCCCGAAGGTGGGGGTAGAGCCGCTCCGATAGCAAGAGCGTGTTGTAAAATATTGTGCGGTGCTCTTGCAAGTACCTCTGCCGGAGCTGTCCGTATTTGCCCAGCGGTTTGATCAGATCGGGCGGCGGGTCGCTGAGTTGATGTCCGGTAAGAGGTAGTCTCCCGTGCGGGAGTAGGTTATTTCCATAGGCATAGTCCTTTCTGCGGCGAGTTTGCCGCATCACGCAATCCTCTGAATGTGCTGCAAACAGGACGGTTGCGGGTTTGTAGTAGGTGTTCTATACGAAACACCCTTTATAGAATAACAGGTACCGACAAATTTTAACATTTCGTATGGGGAGCCGTCAGTTGGTGTCATAACCGGTAGCCATTTTAATCCCGCGACAAACACTTACACCATAGAAGTGATCTATCACCGGCGATAGTGCTGCGCTGTTTGGTGAATTCGTGTTATCACCACTGACAGGGCAGCCAATCTAAATAGTTGAACCCGGACCGTGGCTCTCTCGCTTAGCGTTTGAGAATCACGGTCCGGGTTTTCTATACATGCAGGGCGTTGAGGACGTTGTCTCCTACATCCCGGCTTCTATAATTTCCGCATACTTGTCCGCGGACAATCATATCGTATACCAGTCATATTACTTTGGAGCTAAAGAGTAGGAATGTTTATTGTGTTTCCCCCGCCGTAGGCGAGGGGAACGCGAAAAGGACCTTTAGGTGCAGGAGTAATACAAAAGCGAGGTGGCCGGTATTATGGATTGGTATACGCGGGGTGTGCGGGAGAGCGTGGTACAGCTCGGCACAGACGAGGTCCGGGGACTGAGTACAAAGGAGGCGGCACAGCGGCTCTCGCAGTACGGGCCAAATCGTTTGGAGGGCAAGAAAGGCAAGGGGCTCTTGCAGAAATTTGCTGCCCAGTTTTCAGATTTTATGGTGCTGATTCTGATCGGGGCGGCGGTGTTATCGCTCACGATTTCTCTATGGGAGGGACAGAGCGGATATCTGGACCCCATCATGATCATGGCGATTGTACTACTCAATGCCGTCATGGGGGTAATCCAAGAGGCGCGGGCGGAGCGGGCAATTTCGTCCTTACAGAAACTTTCGGCCCCCAAGACGCGGGTTGTCCGAGACGGGACGGAACTGGTGATTGACTCCGCTGAAGTTGTGCCGGGCGATCTGTTACTGTTCGAGACCGGGGACGCTGTGACGGCGGACGCGCGGATTGTGGAGAGCGTGGCGCTCCGTACGGAAGAGTCCGGTCTCACAGGGGAGAGTACGCCGGTGGACAAAGAGGCCGACGCGGCGGTCTCGCGGAATGCGTCCGTCGGGGAGCGGCGGAATATGGTGTTTTCCGGGAGTGTTGTTGTCGGTGGACGATGCAGAGCGGTGGCGACAGAGACGGGGATGCGGTCAGAGGTCGGTCGGATTGCGGAACTGCTCGATCAAGCCGAACCGCCGCAGACGCCGCTTCAACGGCGGCTTGCGCAGACAGGGAAGACGATGGGCGTATTTGCGCTCCTTATTTGCGGCGGGATATTCCTCCTGGGTGTGGTGGGACGGCGGGACATCATGGACAGCTTTATGCTCGCAGTGAGTCTCGCGGTGGCGGCGGTGCCGGAGGGTCTGCCCGCGATTGTGACCATCGTCCTTGCTCTGGGGGTCCAGCGGATGGTGCGACGGGGCGCGATTGTACGCAAGCTCCCGGCGGTGGAGACCCTGGGGAGCGCCACGGTGATTTGCTCGGATAAGACAGGAACGCTGACGCAGAACAAGATGTGTGTCAAGATGCTATTCGGTCCGGAACAGAAGCTACTGCTCTACGGTTCACTTTGTACAAACGTGCGGCTGACAAAGCGCGCTCCGCAGGGTGACCCGACCGAGACGGCGATTGCGGAGGCGGCGTTGGGCCGGGGAATTGACCTCAAAACGGCATTGGGGCGGTATCCGCGGCGCCGGGAGCTTCCCTTTGATTCGGGACGCAAACGAATGAGCACACTACATCAGGGGCCGGAAGGCAGCTTACTGATTGTCAAAGGTGCGCCGGATGTGCTCTTGGGGCTGTGTGAGAACTATGACAACACAAACGGGATACAGCCGTTCACAGAGGGGAAACGGCGGGAGGTTTTGGCACAAAATACACAGATGGCGGATCAGGCACTCCGTGTGATTGCCGTGGCATATAAGCAAGCATCGGGTGGCAGGCGACAGAATGCCGCCCTTGCGGAACGGGATGAACAAGGACTGACCTTTTTGGGTCTGATTGCCATGCAGGACCCGCCCAGACCGGAGGCCAAGGAGGCGGTGCAGACGTGTAAACGGGCGGGGATACGGCCCGTGATGATTACCGGAGACCACGCGGCGACTGCTGCAGCGATTGCACGAGAATTGGGGATACTGGGCGGGGATTGCGGGGTGCTGACGGGACAGGGACTGGATTTGCTCTCGGATGGAGAGCTGCGGAAGATGGTAAAATCTATCGCAGTCTTTGCCAGAGTTTCGCCGGCGCACAAGAGCCGGGTGGTGCGGGCCTTTCAGGCGAACGGGGAGATTGTCGCCATGACGGGAGACGGGGTCAATGACGCGCCCGCGCTGAAGATCGCAGATATCGGCTGTGCCATGGGTAAGACGGGCACAGACGTGGCACGGGACGCCTCCGACATGATTCTCACTGATGACAATTTTGCCACCATTGTGGATGCCGTGCAAGAGGGGCGGGGCATCTATCAGAATATGGTGAAATCTGTCCACTTTCTGCTTTCCTGTAACGTGGGAGAGATATTAACGGTGCTCGTCGCGATTCTTATGGGGATGCCGGCCCCGCTTTTGCCGATTCAATTGCTCTGGGTAAATCTGGTGACAGATTCGTTCCCCGCTTTGGCTCTGGGGGCCGAAAAGACGGATCGGGATATTATGGACCGGCCCCCGGTAAATCCGAAAGCGGGGATGTTTTCCGGGGGACTCGCCGCTGATATTTTGTTCGAGGGGCTTATGATCGGTGGGCTTGCCCTGCTGGCATTTTTTATGGGAGTTCGAGCGGGCGACTACACCACAGGACGGACATTTGCTTTCGCGGTACTGGCTTTGTCGCAGTTATTCCATGCGTTCGGTGTGCGGAGCAGGGAAAGCCTCTTTCGGATCGGGTTTTTCTCTAACCGTAAGATTGTACTGGCATTTTTGCTCGGCATTGCGATGCAACTCACAGTCATCGGCCACCCGGGGCTTGCGGATGTGTTCGGCGTGACGTCTTTGACGTTTACCCAGTGGCGCACAGTATTTTTATTGGCACCGATTCCTTTGGCGGTGATGGAAGCGACAAAGATTTTGCGGGGGCGGGAACGGCGGCGGCGGTTTGTGCGGGACGTGTAGGGGACGGAGATAAGAAATATAGCTGCAAGGAGGGTGTGAAATAGGCAGTGGGAAAACGCACTGAAGATTTTCTTGTTTCCCCCGCCTGTGGCGGGGGAAACAAATTTAAATCAGTGCAATTCACCCACTCCCGTGAAATATGCCCTCCTTCCTCGTATTTCATATAGAGGGATACGTATTCCGCTGTGGTAGTTATCCTACACTACGGGCGGTCCCTTTCAATTTGTCAAGGGGTGAAATCAGCATTTCCCCATTTTGGGGCATAAAAAACCCGCAAGGCTTGTATTTGCCTTGCGGGTTCGGCTGTACTGCTGGAAAATCTTGCCCCTCACACACTCGGACAGGGATAGGCATATCTATGCTATTTATTATTTTGCGCAGATATATTGTTATGACATGAGATCAATTTTAGATCTGATTTCATCTCTGTAGTCAGCATCTGCGCCTAAAACGAATACAAAGATATTATCCACTCGGAGAAGATGTGAGTAGAGACCGGCAGAGGTCAGTTGGAAAGTGTTGTGGTTGACTCCATTAACGGAGCTATGCGAACTTGTATTGCCACGAAGGGCTTCCGCGTTCTCTATTGTACTGGCGAATACGGCTTCGGCACCGGCCGTTGTGTGGAGTTCGATAAACTCAATTTGGTAAGAACCACCCGGGGAGACAGCAATTAAATACAAGGAAATAAGGTCTTCCAGCTCACCGGTGAGTTCATTTGTATAGTCTACAATTTCAAAACCATTTTCTTCCATAACATCTAAAAAGTTTTGGAGTTCAAGCGGATCACGCTCGGAAAAGATACCACAAGCACTGATAGATATGAACATAAGTGTAATAAGCACAAGACAAGGCCATTTTTTTGATATAACTTTACGTAAATTCATTTTGATTCTCCTGCACAAACTATAAAGTCGTTACGTTACCCGCCGAAAAGACAGGCACCGAACGAAGTAATTTTACCATACCCAAAGCCAAAAGTCCATCTCACCATGCCGTCGGCAGTAGACAAGCGCGTTGATGGATTTCTTATTTTCCCCCGCCTACGGCGGGGGAAAATAAATTCAAATCAACACCATTTGTCCACTGCTAATGTCGCCCCGATTTGGGTGGCATTGTAGGACATAGCCCGGTCTTTTTTACATATTGTGTTATGCGGATAAATCTGATATACTACATATTGAAATTTGTAGAAATGTGAACCTTGGTCTTTGATGTTTGATTGGAACATGGAAGGCGGGTTTATCGTCATAAGGGATATGGGTAGGAGAGACACAATGCGGGAGACGTTGACAAAGCTGAATAAGCGGTTTGGCGATAAGCTCTATTCCGGGGCATTTCTTGCGCCCAGTTTTGTTGGGGTGATGGTATTTTTCATCATACCTTTTTTTGTGGTGATTTACTATGCGTTTATCGACAATCCTGTAGGGCGAAATTTTGTGTTCTTGCAGAACTTCCAGCGGGTATTGGCGAATGGAGCGTTTCAGGACGCTTCCTTGCATACGGCTTTGTTTTCAGCGCTGGCGGTTCCTCTGGCGGTGATTTTAGCCTTGGGGCTGGCGGTGCTGCTGGAACAAAAAATTCCGATGAAAAGCCAATTCAGGACTTTTTTCCTCTCGCCGATGATGGTCCCGGTGGTATCTATTGTGCTGATTTGGGA
>Ga0123355_10014684_pt1 | contig 12261 bp, 8 predicted proteins | sample TergutEmb28metaG_3_FD_89872 | JGI IMG/M metagenome (GOLD analysis project Ga0123355, IMG submission 89872) | Embiratermes neotenicus P1 segment gut microbial communities from Petit-Saut dam, French Guiana - Emb289 P1 | ecosystem: Host-associated > Arthropoda: Insects > Digestive system > Gut ...
CCTGAATCCCATTGAAAACTATTGGGCTTGGCTTAAACGTCATTTGCGTAAAATTATTTCTCATCATAACTCTTTTGACGAGGCCATGCACTCCGCTTTTAAAGTTAATTGACTATAAAACACCCCCCAGCCTCACCATCTCCCACCTACCCATCCACGCTGCCGCCTTCCGCCAAATCCAAAACATCTCTGATTTCTTCCAGCAGGGCTTTCTCGGACGGTAAATATAACTGGTATTTGCTGGTTAGGATATTGGTATTGTCCTCCGGCAAGCTGAATTTGACCGCCGTATCGTTCTTATCGGCGCATAACAAAATTCCGACAGTAGCGTTTTCGTCCGGCAATTTTTCAACTCGGTCAAAGTAATTGACATACATTTGAAGCTGCCCCAAATCCTGGTGGGTAATTTTGTGCGTTTTGATTTCGATTATTACAAAACAGCGCAACAACCGGTTATAGAAGACCAGATCGGCGAAGAACTCATCATCTTCCAGTAATAAACGTTTCTGCCGTGCCACAAAAGAGAAACCGTTTCCCATCTCAAGCAGAAATTCCTGTAAATGTGTAATAATAGCGCTTTCAAATTCTTTTTCGTAGTATGCCGATTCTCGTTTCAAGCCTAAGAATTCCAGCACCATCGGGTCTTTTATAATTTCTGTTGGTTTTTCAGGGATACGTTGCTTCCTCGCAACCGCAAGAACCGACTCTTTATCGTTACTTAAAAGAAGGCGTTCGTAAAGCGATGAGTTGATCTGCCGTTCCAGTTCACGGCCTGTCCAAGCGTTGTTAGCGGCTTCAAGTTCGTAGTATTCACGTTTGTAGCTGTCGTCAATGCTGACCAATAGGCGATATTGAAACCAGTTCAATTGTGACCGCACTGCGGTCACAATTGGGTAAAGCCGATAAAACTTACGTGCTCGCGCCAACTGACGATATGAGAATCCACTTCCAAACTCTATTTCGAGTTGCTCCGCAAGATTCTTGATTAAATATTCGCCGTATGTAGCACGTTCTTGTCCGTGCTGTTCTTCTATAAAAATGCGTTCACCCAAACGCCAGTACATCAGCACACGTTGGACATCCACGCTACGGACAGCATTTTCCCGTGCGCTAACAATGATGCCACGTATATCATTATAAAAAAACACGTTTATTGTTTGTAAATCGCTCATATAACCCGCCCTCCCAATTGTGACCGCAGTGCGGACAGAATCTTGGTTTTTGAATTGCGAATGCAGTGCGTTCGCAATCTTGGATATTTACCCATCCACCAGCGCCTCCAATTCTCTCAGGCCGTCCTGAATCTCCCGCTCCAATGCGTTGATCTCAGCCAGAATTTCGCGGGGGTGTGGGTAAATTTCCTCCACATAGGCGCTCTGCTTATATTTATTTATGGATAGGTCATAGCCGTTGCCAACTATCTCGGCTTTCGGCACAAGAAAACTCTGCTCAGTGCGGGCGCGGTCTTTTTCGGCGGCGAGGTTCTTAAACCGCGCTACAATGCCGGGAATGTCGCTGCTATCCAGCGGAGTACGTTTGTCGTCGAGGCTGTATCCATCCGACTGCATATCGTAAAACCATACGTTATCCGTGCCGCCCGCGCCGGTTTTGGTGAATATAATGACCGCGGTGGAAACTCCGGCGTAGGGCTTGAACACGCCGCTGGGCATGGAAATAATAGCCTCCAGCCGGTGGTTTTCGATAATCTCTTTGCGGATGTCCACATGCGCCTTGCTCGACCCGAACAATACGCCGTCCGGCACGATGGAGGCGCAGCGCCCGCCGTTTTTGAGCATACGCAGGAACAGGGCGATGAAAAGCAGCTCTGTCTTTTTTGTCTTGGCGACTTTGGTGAGGTCGGTGGAAACGATGTCGTAATCAAGGCTGCCCTTGAACGGCGGATTTGTGAGGATTTTCGTATATTTGCCGCTGTCGGCGTTCTGGTCGGAAAGGCTGTCCCTGTAAACGATATGCGGGTTTTGGATACCGTGGGTCATCATGTTCATGGCTCCGATACGCAGCATGGTCCTGTCCATGTCGTAACCGGTGAACATGGCGTTATCGTAGTGGGTTTTTGCGTCTTTGTTGAAAAAGATATCTTGGAGATAGTTTTCTTTCAGGTACTCACCCGCCGACACAAGAAAGCCCGATGTGCCGCAAGCCGGGTCGCAGACCACATCCTCCGGGCGCAGGTCGAGAAGCTCCACAATCATGCGTATGATGTGCCGGGGTGTGCGGAACTGTCCATTTGTACCCGCCGTGGTGAGGCGGGAAAGCATGTACTCGTAGAGGTCGCCGCGGACATCTTTGCGATCCGGCTGCTTGTCCACGAGAACGTAAAGTTCGTCCAAGGTTGTGATGATTTTTTCAAGAAGCTGCGGCGTGGGGATTTTAAAAATAGCATCGTCCATGTATTTGGCGTAAGCGCTGCCGTTATTGGTATGTAACGCTTTTATAAAAGGGAAAATTTCGCCCTGCATGACCTGATACATGGCGTCGGCGGGTTTGTCCCGTAACGACGACCATTTAAGGTGTTCTTTACCGGTAAACATGCTCTCATAGGGCAGCCCAAGCATAAGGCTGTCCTTTTTCCTTGTATTGTCCATCTCGTCGAGGTCGCGGATGAACATGAGGTATGTAATCTGCTCAATGACGTCAAGAGGGTTTGTAAGCCCGCCCGTCCAGAACATTTCCCAGAGTTTGTCCACTTTATTTTTCAATTCGCCTGTTATCACTTGGTTGCCCCTTCCTTTAACCGTATAGCCCAATTATAGTCTAATGAGTGGGCAATTCTGTGAAGGCAACACCAATAATCAGCGGCAAGACGTCAAACCTGAGGAGGCTCGTCTTGCCGCTGTGTGTTTCCTTAGATATACGACAACTTAACTACGTTCTAAATTACCAGTCAAGCACGACTCCACCCCAAGAGAGGCCTACGCCAAAACCCATCAGCAGGACTTTATCGCCCTTTTTCAGGCGGCCCGAAAGCTCCGAGTCGCGCAGGGCAATTGGTATTGTGCTGCTGACCGTGTTACCGTAGTTTTCCATATTAAATACAAATTTTTCCTCTGGAATACCAAGAACACCGCGGACTTTTTCAAGAAGCATGCGGCTGGCCTGATGGAAAACAACCAGTTTTATATCGGATAATTCCACACCGTTATTTTTAAGAGTTTCTTTCAGGCAGTCAGGAGAAATTTCAAGCGTGAAATCCAGCACTCCTGGCCCATCCATGTAGAGATTTTCAAGCGTACGGGCATTACCCCAGCGATTCACGGTTTCCTCGCGAGTCTCAGGCGAAGATGGCTTCGCCCAGGCTCCGGCCGGTACAATCAGCTTATCCGCGCCGCTGCCATCGGTTCCAAGGGAAAAATTTCCAAGCCCGCTGCGGTCTGAGGCCTCTAGCAGCGTGGCCGCTGCGCCGTCTCCGAAAATGGCGCGGGTGCTTTTGTCCATTGGATGTATCATACGAGTGATGGTATCCGCCGTGATGAAGAGGACTTTTTTCGCAATGCCTCCCGTTATCAATCCTTTTGCAAGCGCCAACCCGTAAATATACCCCGAACAGCCTAGGTTAAAATCCAAAGCACCAACGTTTTTTCTCAGCCCAAGGCGGTGCTGCACAATACAGGACGTTGACGGCAGAAAGTGATCAGGCGATTCTGTGCAAAGCAGCAAAAAATCAATTTCCTCCGGGCGAACTCCGTGTTCGGAAAACAGCTTTTCTCCAGCGCCGGCAGCAAGGTCGGAAACCAGTTCGCCGTCCACCACGTGACGCCTCTGTATGCCTGTCTTGCTGAAGATTTTTTCCTCCGACCAGGTTCCAAACTGACGTACCAGCTCGGCATTATCCAAAATTTTCTCGGGCAGATATACTGACACGGCGCGTATTATTGCATTGATCATTATCTTGAACATCCTTTCAAAAATAAACACCACGTATTATGCCTTAGTTATAGCGTTAGGTCATATGGCCATATATTATAACAAAGCGCACAGGCTGGCGGCGCAAAAACAAACGGCCCGCCTTCCACAGCTGTGGAAAGGCAGGCCGTTAAACGTAAAAGCATCTTTATTCTTCCGGCTTTTCCGTGTCCTTGAGATTGCCCAGTACTTCGCCGAGGAGAGTTTGGACTTTATCGAAACCTTTCTCCCCCGTAAGATCGTGAATAACGTTCGTATTTTTTGGGGTAAGGCGCTCCTCAGCAAGCCATTCTTCAAAAGTAGGCAACCATACCGGCGCTATATTATTATTTTCCGGCGCAGGCGCAGAAGGGGGTTCTGCTTCCAGCTTTTCTGGTATTTCTTGTGCCTCCGGCTCTTCCAGCTCTTCCGGTGTTTCTTCTGCTTCCGGTTCTTCCAGCTCTTCTGGTATTTCTTGTGCTCCCGGTTCTTCCAGCTCTTCTGGTGTTTCTTCTGCTTCTGGCTCTTCCAGCTCTTCTGGTGTTTCTTCTGCTTCCGGTCCTTCCAGCTCTTCTGGTGTTTCTTCTGCTTCCGGTTCTTCCAGCTCTTCTGGTATTTCTTGTGCTTCCGGCTCTTCCAGCTCTTCTGGTGCTTCTTCTGCTTCCGGTTTTTCCAGCTCTTCCGGTGTTTCTTCTGCTTCCGGTTCTTCCAGTTCTTCTGATATTTCTTGTGCTTCCGGCTCTTCCAGCTCTTCCGGTATTTCTTGCGCGGCTCGAATTTCTCGTACTTCTTGTATTTCCTGCATTCTTCGTACTTCTTGTACGTTTTGCATTTCATGCGTTTCCTGCGCCGCTTTCAAGCGCCTTCGCACAACGATTATGCGCGCAGCAAGAATTATCACAAGCGCGCCTAACAGCAACCCAGCCCAGTTAAGCCAGTCGAAGTCCGGCGCGGCAACATCTGGCTGCTGTTCTGGCAAAGGCGTGACCGCCGTTTCTACGGGCGGCAGTTCGCTAGGGGCAGGCAGACGGGGCGTTGGCAGAATAATTTCCGGCACAAGCGTGGTAACTAGCGCTCGCCTCAGAGCGAACGTCAAAGACCCCACCCACTCGTTCAACATTGCTTCAAAATGCTCGTGCCAATAATCTTCAAATTCGGGGCGGTATCTGAGCAGCACCAAAACCTGTCTATCTCTCTGATAAAGAGACGCCCGCTTATACCGAAATTCAGATACATCGTCGTCCGCCAGAAAAAGCACAGTACCGTAAGTTATCACCGGCAGGCTGCCCAAAACAGTATCTACTATATCTTCGCCCAGCACTGATACATTGCCATAACGAGCGCCGATGCTGGCTCCAATCAGGTCGCTCGGGATAGGCTCTATATTTTCACCCTCGTCGGAACTCCATATCAAAAAAATCTGAAGCACGGCGTCCTGGCCATCAGCGGATTCTGCCCTCGCATATATGGCCTGCTGCAAATTTCGGCCCGCGGCGAAATTTTGCTCAGGGGCATCGTCTTTCGACACAACACCCCACACAGGCGGTAATGGAAGCACGCACACGCTTTGCGTTTCGATTAGTGATAAAGACAACGCCGGCACGGCACAGCACAAGATAAAGGCGGAGAGGAAAATGGCTTTTACGATATTAGAGCGCATCATGCTTTATCCAATATTTACGAACAATACTCTTTAAGGCGGCTGGTGAGACGCCCGGAAACTTCTTCAACTAAGTTCGGATCTTTGGCTTCCACCAGAATACGTAACAATGGCTCCGTGCCGGATAGGCGTATGAACACCCTGCCGCTGCCAGCCATGTACTTCTCTTCCTCGCTGGATAATGAATCGACCAAACTCATGTCAATATTTTTTCCGCCCGATATCGTAAGATTACTCAAGCGTTGAGGGTAGCGCCCAAAACGATCCACCAGCGTATCTATGTCTTCGCTCAGCTCAATGCAGGCATTCAGCATCATTATAGCCGTACAAAGCCCGTCGCCTGTGCATGAATATTTATCAGCAATGATGTGACCGGACTGTTCTCCCCCAAGCCTTGCTCCATGGTGTTTCATGGCCTCCACAACGTACCTGTCTCCCACCTGGCAGCGGAAGAGTTTTATTTGCTCCTCAGCAAGACGCTCTTCCAGAGCCATGTTGCTCATCGTTGTAGCCACAACGCCCGAACCTAAATCTTTTTGTGCAGCCAGCCAGCGCGCCAAAACCCACATCACTATGTCGCCGTCGATAGTCCTGCCTTTGGAATCGACCATCAGCACCCTGTCGGCGTCGCCATCGTATGCGAAGCCTGCCTTGCATCCAAATTCCCTGACTTTACCGGCGAGATGGTCGATATGGATGACCCCCACGCCCTCGTTAATATTTATTCCATTCGGCTCAGCTCCAATGATAGGCCACTGGGTACCCAGGCGCTCCATCAGGCTGGGCATAACAACACTGGCAGCCCCGTGCGCGCAATCGAACAGCAACGATTTCGGTATAGCGTCCGCGTATTTCACGTGCGCCGCAAGATAATCCGCGTAATTTTGCGCCATTCCAGCCAACCGCCTCATCTCTCCAACGGATGCTCCTGTGGGGCGCCATTCGTCAATGAGGCTATCGCACAAGTACTCTTCTATGCAGAGCTCATCCTCGTCGGACAGTTTGCTTCCGCCGCGGTTCAGAAATTTAATTCCGTTGTATTCAGCCGGGTTGTGTGATGCGCTGATCACAGCTCCCCCATCCGCCGAGACATGCCTCACCGCAAAATTTACGCCTGGCGTTGTCATAACCCCAATCGACAGAACCTCCGCGCCAGCCGAGGCCATCCCGGCAGACAGCGCCCCCTCCAGCATAGTTCCAGAACGCCTGGTATCCCTGCCCACCACTATGCGAGGACGGGGAACACCTCGCTCGGTCAGAAATAAAACAAAGGAACGGCCCAGCCGAAGCGCCATTTCTGGCGTCATTTCGCCCAAATTGGCAATATCGCGGACTCCGTCCGTGCCGAACAACATACGTTTACGGTGATTTTCTTTCAGGGTTTTGTCAATATCTGAAGTGTTCACGCTCTTATCCATACTGATCATTCCTCCAAGGCGGTTACTGTCACTGTAAAGGGCTCCACTCGAACTACTCTAAATCTTTCACATTCCGCCTCAGCCCATACCGGTAAAACGGCTCTGTTGCGAAAAATACCGGACACATCCACAAAAGCCCTCAGTTGACACTCCGGAGCAAACTCTTCAATGATAGACGGCGGCGCCTCTATCGTAACGCCCACCACAGAAGGCGTTACAAGCCACCTGCCCTCTTCGTCCGCGCCATCCACTAGAACTTCCACGTTCGAGATGTGTTTTTGCGCGGTAATAGGCTCCAGTTGGATCGAAAGGGTCACGGCTGAAACATTAACGGATATGCCGTCTTCGTTAAAAGCGCGTAATGGAACCACCATAGTCTGGCTGGCCGACAAACCTGTTATATCGACCGTTTCGGTATCCACGGCGAATATCCTGTCCAAAATATCCCTTTCGCCCTCAAGCATCACCTCGGCCGGGTCGGTGGTCAAAATCCTGACTGCGAAATCGCCCGACGGCGAACCGATCAACCTGGCATTTACCGGCACTCTTCTCCTCGGCATACCTGTGACAAGGTTCGCGCTTACCCTGACCATAGACGGCTCCACAACTACCTCGTCTTCAAATGGTATCGACTGCGCTATACTCACCGGCAGCAATAAATCCTGACCGACCTGCAATTCGTTGAATGTAGGGGCAACGCTCACCGAGCCGATCTTGGCGATGTCGGTCTCCGTGCCTCTGACGCTTACCTCTCTCGGGACAATTTCCACTGCCTCAAGATAATGCCCTGACGGGATGTCCTGAGGCAGGGTAACTTCGACAGTAAGCACACGCGCAATCTGCCTGACCAGCTCCACGTCAAGCTCCGAAGGGCTTATGCTCCTCAACACCACATTTGGCGGAAGCCTTGGCCTAACCAGCGTCCGAAACCTGCCGGAAGAAAGCCCCCTTAGGTCAACTTCGCCTACGATAGTATCGTACGCGAGATTGTCAATAACGCCCGCAGGCGCTTCTATCTCGATCAAAACCTCGCTGACCGCGCTTCTCACGGTCACCTGAGGCTGAAGGTTCAGGTATTCTATACGGGTGAGCAGCTTTAATGTTTCGTTTCCCACCTCTCTGACTCCTAAAGTGAAAAACCACATTGACGATGCCATAGCTACGGAAACAGCCCACAGCACCAGCCTGGATCTCAACATTTCGTCAAATTTTTTTGATAGGTTCATAAAATTCGCCCTTTATTTTGTACGTTTTGTAGTAGTTAACTGCAAACCACCTTATAGTATACTGCTCGCCCTCAAAAGCCTCAATAAATTCCCCCACCAAATTTTATGCCGTTACAAGCTGAGGGTATACAATTTTTGGAAAACGGCGCTGTTGACCAAGTGCCGGTTATTTCTGGCATGGTCTATCGCCATTTGCCCGCCATTGTCTTTTATGCCTACGTCCGCGCCAGCTTCAAGCAAAGCGGTAACTATTTCGAGAGCGCGGAGAGCGCAATTAGACCGCGCCACCCATATCAATGCCGTTCGGTCGTTCAAACATCTTGTGTTTACGTCCGAACCAGCTTCGAGCAGCATTGTGATTACTTCGAGACGACGATTAAGCTTTATCGCCCACATTAATGCCGTTAGACCGTCAGAACCTCTAGCATTTACATCCGCGCCGACTTTAAGCAGCGCGGTGATTACTTCGAGATGACGATTAACTCCTGCTGCAAACATCAATGCCGTTCGGTCGTTCAAACATCTTGTGTTTACGTCCGAGCCGGCTTCGATCAGCTTGGTAATTATTTCGAGATTGCTGCCAGACTCCGCCGCAAGCATCAATGCTGTTAGGTCACTCGAATCTCTTGCATTTACGTCTGCACCGGCTTCAAGCAACGCGGTGATTACTTCGGGATTACGGTTAAACCTAGCCGCTCGCAGCAATGCCATTAGACCGTGTCTGTCCATTGCGTTAACATCCGCACCGGCTTCAAGCAGTGCGGTGATTACTTCGGGATAACGATTAAACGCAGCCGCCACCATCAATACCGTTCGACCGTACTCGTCTACTGCATTAACGTCTGCGCCAGCTTCTAGCAACATGGTTATTATTTCGGGATTTCGATTAAACTCAGCCGCCACCATCAACACCGTTCGACCACTCGAACCTCTTGCATTAACGTCCACACCAGCTTCGAGCAGCATGGTGATTATTTCGGGATTTCGATTAAACTTCGCCGCCCGCATCAATTCTCTCGCATTAACGTCCGCACCGGCTTCGAGCAACGCGGTGATTACTTCAGGGTTACGATTGAACTGCAACGCCCACATCAGCACCGTTTGGCCGAACAGACTCGCGTTAACGTCCGCATCAGCTTCAATCAGTGCTGTGATTACTTCGAGGTTGCGATTAAGGTTAAACGCCCACATCAACACCGTTCGGTCGAACGAACTCGCGTTTACGTCCGCGCCAGCTTCGATTGCGTCTTTTACTTCCTGCGCCGTTTCCCACATATGCAAATTCTCAAAAAATGGCGGCGGCGCTACAGAATTAACACGATACGGTGAGCTTGCCGCTGCCTCGCCGCTCAACGCGAACAACGCACACGCCAGAATCAACAAACCCATAAATTCAGCAAAATTTTTTTTGCACGTCACTGTTTTTCACTCTGCTCCTTTTCAGGGAGTAGCTGAAGCAAACGCTTTGTCAAATTGCTACAACTACCCGATTACCCACGGCTTGTTCAGTTAGACCAGAACAGCCGAAGCGCTTTTAATATTTTATCCTTAAAAGTTTCCTGAACGGCATTAGCAGCGTCAGAAAAATAGAACAGCAACAGCTTCTGAAGCTGCGCCTCTTTCAGATTTCTCGACAAATGCCCGTTGTTAGCCAGCGTTATTTCGCCTCTTTCCTCGGACACTACCAGGGCAATCGCATCAGAAACCTCGGTAATTCCCAGCGCGGCCCTGTGCCTTGTGCCATACAGACGCGATATATCCGAGTTGTCCGACAGTGGCAGGTAACATGTTGCCGCTATAATGGATTCCCGATTTACAATTACCGCCCCATCGTGCAGAGGGCTATTTTTACAGAAAAGCGACACTAGCAGCTCCTGCGATATTTTGGCCTCAAGTTTGACGGCGGTTCGCCAATACTCTTTAAGCCCGGTGTCTTTTTGAAGAACAATGATAGCGCCTATCTTATTGGCTTTCATGTACCCCAGGGCGGCCGTAATTTCGTGGCTTAAACTCTCGGCTTCTTCAGAGCCCATACGGGGCCGCCACAAAGTTCCCCGTCCTATTTCCTCGAGCATCTTCCGCAGCTCCGGCTGGAACACTATTGGGATAGCTATCACCAGCGCCCACAAAGCATTCCTGAAAAACCAAGACACCAATTGAAGATCAACTGCAGAGGACAGCAGCGCCAGGGTTCCAAGCGTCAAAAACCCCTTTACCACCTGAATGCCTCTTGTGCCGATCATCAATACAAGAAGCCTGTATATGATGGCCGATACGATAAGAATGTCCAGTAAAGTTCTTACATTGGCCCACATAAAATTAGATGACCAGTTTCACCTGTCCGCGGTAGATGAGGCCGCGCGGACCGTCAACCGTTACCTCCATGCCGTCCGAAAGAGTGAAAAGCGCATCCCTTACACCCATAACGCATGGAATGTCATGTTCCAGCGTAAGGCTATTCCCGTAATAGCTGGCCTCGTTTTCGGAGATAACCGCGCCGACCCTGCGAAGCACGGAGTTATATTCGTCACTCAAATGGCGCACCACCAGTACGCAGCCGTCTGTAACCTTCTCTTCCGCTTCTCTGGCATCCCGCGCCACGCACACTTTGCCGCAGGCGTTTTTCTTGACCAGCGATACGCCGGTAAGAATGATCTCGCCAGTGGTCAGCACCTCAACCATATTTGTGATGCCGGAATGTGCCAGCGGAATCCCCGCCGTAATAACCACAAGCTCGCCTTCTCTGATATGTCCGCTTTTTAAGCAGGCCGCTATTGATTCTCTAGCCGCCACTGTAACGTCGGATAACTCATGCAGCCTCAGGGGGTGAATTCCCCAGCACAAAGCCAGCTCCCTCCACACGGAACGCGACGGCGTCACGCCGTAAATAGGGCATGTGGGACGGTATTTTCCTATCATCTTGGCTGTAGCTCCGCTTTTTGTCAGGCATATTATCGCCGCGGCGTCAACTTGCTTGGATATCAAAACGGCCGCATCGCTGACGGCGTCTGGGACGCTCGCCAGTATTGGCCTGCGCCTGCGGCCCTGTTGGCTCAAAACAGCGATTTCTTTTTCCGCCCTGTCCACAATACGGCGCATCGTGGTAACGGCCTGCACAGGATACGCGCCGGACGCGGATTCCCCCGACAGCATCACGGCATCCGCGCCGTCCAGAACGGCGTTTGCAACGTCGTTGGCCTCGGCTCTCGTCGGGCGCGGGTTACGTATCATTGAGTCGAGCATCTGCGTGGCGACTATGACTACCTTCCCTTTCAAGCGGCACAGCTCGATAATTTGCTTTTGGACAAGCGGCACGTCTTCCGTGGGTATTTCCACCCCAAGGTCTCCGCGCGCCACCATCACGCCGTCTGATTCGTCTACTATTTCTTCGATATTTTTAACGGCCTCGTAAGTTTCTATTTTGGCGATAACCCTGATATTCCCATTCAGGGATTTTATAAGTTTACGGACTTCCAATATATCGGCCCGCGTTTTCACGAAGGAAAGAGCCAGATATTCCATGCTGCGCTGGATTCCCCAGGCGATATCTTCCCTGTCCTTTTCGGAAATGGCGGGAAGAGGCACGGTAGCCCCAGGCACATTGACGCCCTTGTTGTTGCGCAGCACCCCGCCGACTATCACTCTGCACACGATGTCCTGCCCGTCGACGTTTTCCACCTGAAGATGCAGAGTACCGTCATCAATGTAAACATTTTGCCCTTTGGGCAGATATCCGGCCAGGGATGGGCAGTTGACATGCACTCTCTCCGGCGTACCAAGGCAGGGAATTTCTGTAAGGACAACGGAACTCCCCTCCTCGAGGGTTATTTCATCCCCTTCCACCTTGCCTGTACGTATTTCAGGCCCTTTGGTATCCAACAGCGCCGCAATCGGCACGTCCAAGTTACACTCTACCTGGCGCACCAGGTCTAGCTTGCGCTCGTGCCCCTCGTAGTCGCCATGACTGAAATTCAGCCGCGCAACATTCATGCCGGCTTTCGCCATACTTGCAAGCACTTCGTAACTTTCGCTGGCCGGGCCTATGGTGCAGACG
>Ga0123355_10014686_pt1 | contig 12260 bp, 6 predicted proteins | sample TergutEmb28metaG_3_FD_89872 | JGI IMG/M metagenome (GOLD analysis project Ga0123355, IMG submission 89872) | Embiratermes neotenicus P1 segment gut microbial communities from Petit-Saut dam, French Guiana - Emb289 P1 | ecosystem: Host-associated > Arthropoda: Insects > Digestive system > Gut ...
ACGTATAGCAGACGTCGTTACTGCGTATATTGGATACATCCATATCATACACGGCAGACTGTACGCGGTGGTTTATCGGGAACTCAATCTCCACCCTAAAAACTTCAGTCGTTTTATGGAATGTAGAAGGATGTGTCCATAATGTTGGTTCAGCTGTTGAATTCGTACAATTAAAAAAAAAAAAAAGACAATTTCCGAGCGACGTAAGTTGTGAGGAACGCCTTCTGATTATACTAAGGTAAAGAAATAACATAACAACAATTAAGTTGATATAATTCTTTTCATTTCCGTAATTTTGACGGTAACATACATGCTCATCAATTGTAGTTGAAATAAAAGAAACACTGCAGGATTTTACTGGAATTGATTCATGTTATACAAAACAACCACTCATCAAATTTTTATCAATTATCTCTTCAAGTAATAATATAGCCGGCTGTTTACTACGTATACTGTCTCATCTTTACATCGTTAAGTTTCATCATGTGTGGAAAGATACTCTTGAGAAGCTGCAGTCACTGTTTTCTTCCAGACTTCGTAATTTGTTAACTGCTTCAAGGTGCTGTAATGTTGTTCTTTCGCAGCCACCATAAGCCACGTTGTTTTTTCACCTCGGTGCTTGGCAAGGGAATGCAACAGTTGAGGGTTCTCCTCATGATCATTTGGGTGTGGTGTACACGTAGCTTCTTGTTCTTTTCTACGACTGTGCGATGAACGCAAACTTCACAGACCCCTTCACGACCATAAACATAATTCCTAACCACAGACAATAAGCACAGTTATCGTCAATGACATTGCTCTCAACGCCTGTTATTCTTTGAAGTTGCTCCATGATTACTTGGTTTTGTGTGATGAAACAAGAGTTCCATGGCATCATGAAAATAGTATAGTTTCTTGGCCTCCCTTTCCAATCCACCCTCTTTCTTTACCGTTCGGTGTCACAAAACTATTTTCAGTAGAGTGGTAAGAGAGACTGTAGGAAGAGTTTGGAAAACCCCTTCAGAAAGACTTTATCTTCCAACTGACAACGGAACACCGGAAGAAGAAAGCCGACTACTTTGAGAAATTGTGAATTATGTTTAACTGCAATTAAAGCTTTGACGGAAAACCTACAAGAATCAGGAAAAACGCAAAATTGCTTCAGCTTATAATTACAAAAATTGTCTTTCAGATGTTATAATGACACTTGTTGATGGTAACACCTTGTCATGAAAATTCAGTAGGAGATTTTGGGCGAAATACTAATGATGGAGTTTTGACGAATTCCGAAGTTGGTCACGTATTCTTTCGAAAACAGTTTATTTCCATGGATAGGCCTCCCCTCGTCATTTTTACGGCCAAATTTCAAGCTTCATGCTACCCTTATTACTCGTGGCGTATTTAATGATTTATTTCTTCGGCGTGCGACCACTTTAACGTGAATTATGTACCACCGTGTCACATGTCGTATGCTTCATATTTTGTCGGTGTGAGTGTCCATTACAACGCATACGCACTAATTCTTAAATTTGCCGCATGTTTCGTATATTTACTTCTTGCGTCCCGCGTGTGCGTCACCCTGACACACGGATCATATATGACTGTACACATTGGCTAACTGTTTCAGTCTTCAAATGGGGTCTATTGTGAAGCAGAGAGTTCCGTACGCATTGGACGGACTGTTGGTGTCTATCTCCGTGGTATGCCTGATGATTTTATTTCGCGGGAATTTCTTGCATGAGGCCCAATCAGAGGGTGGTCGACGAAGTACGGTGCTGAATTCGAAGGTAATGTGCGCAGAGAATATTTTGAATTATTTTTAAGCAGGTGATATTGTGTGTTCGCTGAGATGCAGTACATGACAAGCTTCTGCGTCACGAATGGAAGAATTTAGAAAGTGTAAGGGTAGAACATGGTCAGGCATTCCAGTTCAGCCCATGCGGATATTCGTTGTCCGGTCTGTCGCTATTAAGTTAACAAATTATGAATGTTATAGACAGTTTGCAGGAATCCTTCGAACGGAAAATCGGACCACCGGTTAGGCTGTGCGTACATAGTTAAACACAAGCTACAAGAAATGGGTTCTAGGCTTTATTAGCTCGAGCGGGATTCGAACCCACGATCCCGTGTTTGAAGGCAGTAGCGCCTCAAACCACGCTGCTACTGTGACTTAGCGTGCTGAGGAACATATTGTTTCCTATTTAATTCCACCCTCAATCAGCACATCATCTAACATGATCTTTGATTTGAGTGATACTGTTGAAGGCTATAGTCAGATGTGTAAGCAGTAATTTTTTCCATGTCATTTGCTTTCAGGGATATTGCGTTTTGTAGTTTCAAGTTTTTAAAAAAATTTTCCTACTTCATGTTTCATTAAAATGTTAATAACTCTGGACATAATTAGGCCAGAGACTGCATTCATGTATCACCTGAAAGCCTTCAAGGGGAGCTGTCATTTGGTATGTTAGTAATGTATTTGTGAACATTAACATTTTGACCCTGACATGATGTTAATGAATGAAAAACATAGTGACATTTAAATTTTTACTGAAAACATTCTGTGATTCTGTATGTGCACTTATGGGTACTTACAGCCTAAAAAGCATGGTTTCTAGGCTCTCAGTGGTGCAGCAGGATTCCTTTTTGATGAACCGTGTTTCATAGCTTTGCACAGCAGTCTGTGCTGCCAAATGTTCCTGCACACCATTAAATTTAAGAGATTTTACTTTGAAACTCTAATATGATCAGAAGAGGATAAGAACTCAAAAAATAAATTACATTGATATATTAAACAGTTTCTCACCTTACTGGTACTTTGGGTGATGATGGAAATATTGTGTAATATGGTTAAATTAATGTAGGAAAATGATATGTGAACAACTGTTTTGTCAACAATTCATTCTTGAAATATATGAATATTAAAAGTATTTGAAAGAACTTAACACTGTTGTGACCTGATACCTGAGCTGCTTGAAAATGCACGTGACATACCTGCTGTCAGATTAATTGCAAAATTTGTGTTCTATTTATGCATGCCAGATCCAAGAGAATCAAATTTAAAGTACATTAAATTAAACAATACCAAACAAAGTGCTGGATTCAGTTTACCTAACTTTTATATGGCAGAGATTCACTCTTTCCATTACTGGATTCAGATAAGTTACAACAGTATAGACACTAACAAAAGAATACAGGAGGCTGTTTCTCTGGGGCTACAGGCAGCCATACCATGAAGCTGACCACATGTCCTGTCTAAGTTTGAGGATCACAGTGTGTAGAGTTTCACCTCAACACATTCATGGCTCTTGTTCTTTAACTTCAGTTAACACTGTACACTCCTGTATTGTGAGAAGGTCTTGAAAGTGACGAATGCGTTCCGACTTTGTGTTGGTGTGCACATTTGAATCTCTTGTTTTTATTGTGTTCCATCTTTGTTTCTTATAGTGATGCAATGGCACACTTAGATAAGTTGGCAATACAAGGGATCCGAAGTTTTGGCCCAGAGGAAGCAGATGAGCAACGAATAAGTTTTCATTCCCCACTTACCCTTATACTTGGGCAAAATGGATGTGGTAAGACTACCATAATTGAGTGTTTAAAATATGCGCTGTCAGGAGACTTGCCTCCAGGAGCGAAACAGGGGCGGTTATTTGTTCATGACCCAAAAATTTCAAGAAAACTAGAGGTAAGTCATTGTGTATTATTTGTGCTAATTATTTAGTGAGATAAATAATAAAGCCATATGTGTATAAAACTGTGCCGATCTTACTACCAGGTTGGAAATGGTATATAGTCAAACACAACTGTGCTATGCTTATAGTAAGATCTTAAGTTAAGTTCTAAGACAACCTGAAGATGGCCAGTACAGGCCAAAACATGTAGTTGCCCATTATAGTCACTAAATACATCTCTTGTGACACTGTTGTGTTTGTATACCATTTCCAAGTTTCATACACACAACGGGGCTGACACACTTCCTAGATTACTACCACGTGGAACACACAGTGATTCTAGAAATTTTTTCTCAGTTTTATAGTCATAAAGAAATGTATTTGGAGTGTTAATGATTTTCAGCAGTTTCTCACTGTATGTTGCTTTATGTGATTAAACTGATTTTCAGTGTTAGATGCTTTTTTTGTCTGGTTTATATCTCTTGATGAATTTCATAGTAATACGTTAAACTTATGCTGATAAGAAGAATTGTGACTGGTTTGTGTCTCTTAATCCTTGTCTTTACATTGTGGAACTTAATGTTTAAATTTGTGTAGGTTGTATTCTTATAATAAAACCAATGAGATGCACCAGTTTCTCAAAATTTATTTTTGGAATAGAACTCTACATGTTTTGGACAAGTTTTCTGTCCATCATCAGGAGTCTAGTACTGTATACACAGCAATAGGTATATGTCATACAGTACTAAACTCCTGATGATTGACAGAAAACCTGTTCTAAACATGTAGAGTCTTATTCCAAAGATAAATTTGAGAAATTAGTGCATCTCGTTGGTTTTATTATAAGAATATATCACGATGCACGGTCCTCTGAATGTCAAATTGTGTAGGTTGTGTCTAACTGTTCTTTATTTCCTGTTCTGGAGTACTGAGCTGTATACCAGATTTGTTTCTTCACAGACTCATGGTCGTATACAGCTAAAGTTTACAGATCAGAAAGGGGACAAATTGGTGGTGACACGATTGATGCAGCTGACACAGAAGGCAAAGAACATGGAATTCAAAACAAAAGATGCCTCTCTACGCAGAATGAATAGTAGTGGTGACGTAAGTTCTTCATTCTTGGTGTTATAGAATCTAGACCCTTGCCTCTGATGCTGAGCAGAAGTTGGAAGACTGTGCTATGGATCAAGCCTGCACATCTCACAAAATATGGGCATGGGTCCTTACTAATGACTGCATGCTGGTAGGCAGGCATTTACTGCCATGAAAAAGGCCTTATCTGTAATATTCCCCATTTTGATCTCAAAGATGTGATTCCGTGGTGGTCTGCCCTTCCAAATGAACAGGGTAATGGCTAATTAGTGAACTCCCTTGTATGACAGAACAAAGTAAAACATGGCAAGTGCAAATAACAAGTAGAAATACATGCCAACTGGTTGGGTGCAGTAAATTCTGGTATAAAACCCAATTAGACTATCTGTTCCTGACTGCAGATTTGTACAGTTTCCTTTATGAATCCATAAAAGAACATGTTGCATAACGGAATGATGACTGGGAAGTTGATGAATGAACCTAATTTCAGGAAGTTAAAGGAGGGAGTGTATTGTAAGTCTTGCAAGAAATGGCCTTTACATATAATATAAAAATGTGAATAAAATTAACATTCTTTGATTTATGGGATAGTTGAGAACATTTGTTAGTAGGTCGCACAGTGAATGTAAAATGGAAGAAGACTGTCTGGCCCCTAGCCCTTCATTTATTTCTCTCAACCATTTTTAAGTTTACAAGTGTGATTTAAAGTTCTCAAGTGAAATGTCTTTCATTGGTTAAAGATAATTCCTGAATTTACACTATATCACTAAGATTCTGTGTGGGCCGGGTAGCATAGTTGGTATAGCGACTGGCTACGGGCTGGACGGTCTGGGGATCGAATCCCGGTGGGGGCGAGATTTTTCGCACCTGTCCAGACCGGCCCTGGGGCCCACCCAGCCTCGTGACGCTGACCCCTCACCCCCTTCTAGTGCCGTGGTGAAGAAAGAGTAGAGCTATACATCTACTCCCCCTATGGGCGGTACAGCCTGTACAGAGCCTCAGTCCATGTACAAGGGTGCACTTTTTTTTACTAAGATTCTGTGGATTGTGTTAGAAAATTTCGTCTAAATCCTGCATTTGTGATCAGGATTGGAGGCAGATATAGTGTGACAGTCTTTGCATGTAGAAGGGTGCATAAAAGTGTATACCTGTATCAGAAACACTGGATATTGATTGGTATTGTGATTTATGTGGATTTTTTGCAGTGTGCAGATGTCAGTGGACGATGCATTGATATTGACGCGGAGGTCTGTACAGCCCTTGGTGTGTCGAAATCAATTTTGAACAGTGTTATATTCTGTCATCAAGAAGATTCTGCATGGTGAGATGCGTATCATAGAGTTGTTTCTTATTTATGGAAAATAAAAATATGTTATGGTGAAAACATAAGATAATGAAATGTGTTTTAATTTTCCATATCTACATTTTTAAACAAAAACGTAACTTGCTGAAGACATCATTAATTAAAGAATTTAGAGTTTACATCTGGAGAATTTGAAGGATAGAACAATGTTGCCTTGATGATAACATGTCAGAGTATACGAATACATTTGTCTACCCTGACAGTGGAGGCTGGGCCATGCCATGACTCAGGTGGTTGCTGGCTTCTCACTGTGGAGAGACTAGACCATGTGGGATTTGTGTTTGAAAAAGTAGCTTTGGGGCAGCTTTTTTTGTTACTGCTGCTTTCCCTTCTCAGTATCAATCAACCAATGCACCATGCTCATTCATTTGGCTATCACAAATACTAAATCATCTCAGCAATCAACAGCACTGTTAAATAACATGCTTTAAAGTTGATGCAGGCAACAGCCTTCTGAAATGTTAGTACATGCCTACCAGACTAAATGGTACCAAAGCAAAGAAAGCAATAATCTTCCTATAAAATCTGCTTCATGCAACTGACTGTAGGTGATATTGATTGAATGATTGTAATTGGATTCAGGACCTCTTGGTCCCAATGCACCCAGGCCTTAAATAACAGGCCCTTTGTGCCCCATATCAATTTATGGGAGCTCTGTTGCTTTACCGAAGTTCCAGATGGCCCCCAGACTTACACTCTTAATGTCCTCTGGCTCCAAGAAGAAGAAGAAGAAGCCCAGATACGCATGTCTGAGTGAAGCCAAAGCTTCACACTCACAAAGAATGTGGACAGAGGTTTCATCCTCTGCTCCACACCTCCTACACAATGGACTGTCTGACAGTCCCAATAGATGAAAATGTCTCCTCAGGGTATTATGTCCTATGAGAAGGCCAGTAACAGCCCTGGACTGTATCCTGTTAAAGGACAGAAGCCTAGCCTTGACACCCAGACAAGGTCCCAAAATTAATTCTCAAGCCTGTCTTTGGGTGTCTCCAAGACCTTGCCGACTGTAGGTGATGAAAGACTGTGTAACTTTCTTTGGTGCAAGTCTGCAAAGTGCAGTTTTAACTATCATCTCATCTAGTAGGCCAGTAAAACAATTCTGTCTTCAGTCATTCCCAGAAAACTCAAAGTTGGGGATCACTGTCAGGGAGGGGATGATTATTTTATAAAGTTCTTTACTTTATAAAGGAGAAAAGGGTCAGAAGATAAAGGGCTGCTGTTAGAGGAGCAAGTTTTTCACAAGTGAGGGAAGAGTACTTTGAAAGACTGAATAGAGAAATTCATGGGATTTGAAATTCAAAAGAAGAAATTTTGAAAATTTGCAGGGTAAATGTGATGTTGTATTGGTGGAGAAAACCTGAACAAAGTGTGTTCTCTGTGCAGTGCAGACTTGTTATTTGTGGGGGTCATCCAAGAAACAGTTATATTACTGCTGCCAGGACACTGGGAAAACACAGTTTCCTGTGCAGGCATCACAAGTTATCCACTGATTCTAAACTCACTGAGCATGCATGCTGTTAAATACAAAAATCTGTGTTAGGCAAGTACTGCTGCTTGGTAGCCTTGCACCTTAATGCCTGCATCCATAAGTACTAAGAATAAATGCTTCACGGGGGAATATTTTTCAGCATTCAGTGGCTACCTGCTGTTTGCATTTCCAGCTGCATAAATGAGTTGTTTCATTGGACTGGATAACAACTGAATATGGCTGGCAGTAACTTGGACTATGTAATGTTTACTCACAAGATGACAGGGAACTATTAGTGGGAGGGAATGTGGAAGGAAGCAGTTGTGGCCTAATTTAAGTCACTATTCTGACATTTGTGTGGAAGAACTTAGGAAATCCACAAAAGTCTGAGGTTGGTCACTGTCCCAACCGAGATTCAAACTGGGAGTCTACCGAATACAGGGCAGGAGCATTACCACTTCAGCCAACATGTTTGGTGCTCTTTGCTGTAATAACTACATAAACTTGAGTGCTATTGGCATCAGTGATCAGAGCTCAATGAGTGGTCAGGTTTTTGATTTCCTCAAAGCATATACAGTGTTCAAGGTATGCTGTGCACATCTGAATTCAGTACACATGATTTTGAACATGAAAAGTAGTGTACATATTGCTTGAGAGTCAGGCTATTATGAAAAACAGTATGAAATTATGAGAAAATTTTAAAATTCTTTGGTGCCAAATGACATGTCCAGTGTGTTGCAGGGTGTTGGGTTCCATTAAAAAATGACATAGCATAAGAATGGCCATAATTATGGCCATTCTTGTACAGTCCATTTGGGGGGGGGGTTTCCTATTACTGTCATTTTCTTTTGTTTTGGTAACATTTTGCATGAAAATGATTAAATCCTGTAACTTAAATCAGGGGTTTTGCAGATTGCACCAGGGATTTAATTCCAGCACCAAAAGGTTAAGCACTTTTGGAGGCATTTACTATTAGCCGTGTGTATGGAGACGGATATTGGTGAATTCTTGGGACCTTGTAAACCACCACATGAAGACCTTCTTGAATGACTGGCTGTAAACCCACTGCCTGCTGTCTGACAAACATCGTATACTAACAGGACTCTTGTGACTGAGAAGGCATTGTTTGCTATACCCATTATTATCATGTAGCAAGAATAAGTTTTATGTGTTTTACTGTTACAGGCCATTGGATGAAGGAAAGAAAGTGAAAGAAAGGTTTGATGACATATTTGATGCGACCAAACACAACAAATATTTGGAGCTTATACGAACCAAAAGGAAGCAGATCGTAGAAGGTAAATTGGCCCTGCTATATGTACATTAATTTTTAACAGTTCTTCTTAAGCCAGAGAAGTATACAATGCATGGCATTGTTAATTGTCGGTTACTGTTCTATATTCAGACATGTTACAAGAAAAAAAGTGAAGTTTGTACATAACTTCTGACGTCATGACATCCATACATAAAACAACTGTCCTGGTTACCATCTGCCTTGTCTGTAAGCTAGTTCTACATGCAACATTGTTGTCTGGTACTTATGTGCGATAGTTGATGTCCCCCCACCTGCGCTGTCTTTGAAACAGTGAAGCTGCCTTTGCAGCATTGAAAGTCCACAGTCTTTATAGAATGCGCTGTGGAACTGTTGACGTTTGTCGTGATCATCGGTCGATCAACTGGCATGGCAGCCTCTTTTCCAAACCACTCAAATACCATGGATTTCACTGTTGTATCCTGCGCAGACCCGGTGGGGAACGTATCTTGGATATTGTTCGCAGCGGGACAGAGCTCGGAACTCAGGTTAAGACGGGGAGTCAGGCAGGCCGCACACATTCTCAATAATCCGCATGTAGAATGTACTGGAGTTTTATTGTGCGTAATTAGGGAATAATTGTAGTTACAACTGAACTGTATTGGTGACAAATCTCGCCAGCGGGGCTCTTCGTTACCGTTAACACTCACTGATCGTCCAGCTTCATTCTCTGTTTCTCAGTCACTGTTCGAGATACACAACAGACTGCAGCTGGAGCACAAGGCAGCTACTGTTATATGCATCAATTCACACACTGCTCGTGCGATAAACACTTAGCGTGACCATTTATAAACAAAAAGAAATAGAAGGAAATTATGTTCCTCCCATGCCTGGTCTTCTTACTAAGAAATGGAAGTATAAACAAAGAGTATGAGTTACAGGAAAGGTGAGAACTAAGCATGATAAAATTAAGCTTATGACTTACATACAGTACATACTACAATCCTGGAGAGAAAAGAAAAAAAAGATAAAAAAATTAATTTGTATTGACTACACAACAAAACTTTCTTGTGTTGTTATTTGTTGTATTGTCACTGGTCTTCCAACATGTAGTACATATGATTGCAATTTATGTTTATTCTTCAGAACAGTGAAAAATACCATCAGTCCACACTGTCTTCCTGTTTTGCCCTTTGATGAGCTTCTGTCTTTATACAGACATTACTTCAGGGCTATGCATTTGTCTATTTCTAAATGTGTGATTCTTTGCTGTAATTAGCGTTAAACACTTTTTAAGTAACGTGCAACACCGTCACAGAAGTAACATGCAACAGCACAATTATAGAAGTACCATGCATCACAATCACAGAAGTAGCATGCATCACAATCACCCAAGTATATTTAACTCAGGTTAATAGTATTGTCACTCAGTATGCAATGAATTAAATTGCTCGACAGAAGAAAAGTCCAAATGATATCATTTGAGGGATATTTCTTGTCGAATAAAATCTTGGAGGACTTGACGTTGAAGCCTACAAGTCATGCTAAATGTCCTGAAAACATCACCCCTGCTGTGACAATTAACATTTCAAGCTGGCCAACATCAACCCACAGGAGGGCCACATAATTTTTTAAGGACTCACTTCAGGGTCACACTTGTATACATATATCGAAAAGGGGATACTGAATTAACTAGAATGCCGTTATTTGTGAACAGTAAGTCATGTTAAAAGTGTGGTTAAATTACAAGGTTTTAGGCCTGACTGAACTCAATAAAATGCAAAGAAATATTGGTTTATTATATACTGTGTAAAAAGTGATGTGTTATAGTTAGTAAATATTTTCCCTGATAATAACGTTCTCATATTATGTTCTGTAGACCTATTACATTATGTTTGTTACATTGCATTTATGCATCTATTCAGGTGATCAACATACTTTCCTTGAGGGCTGGATGCGGCTGGCAGGCTGCACATTGGCCAGCCCTGTTATAAGCAATGCCCATCTACTGTGGTTGTATGGTATTTTTATCTAATACTGCAGGGACATTAGAAAGAAACTGTTTTTAATCTGAAAGGGGTAACTGAGAGAAACACTTTTCTACTATGCAGAATGCAGTAAGTACAAAGGAGACCTTTTGGTGTATGTGTGTTACATGAGGTTTTCATCTGTGTGTTATAGATGTGAAACTCCTGAACAATGATATAGGGCATTTGAGAAACATTAAAGATTTGGTAAACTCGAAGAAGAAGGAACTTGGTGAAGCAAATAATCGCATGGTAGTTAACAGAGATCAGATTGAGAAATATGAAAATAAGTTGACACCAATTATTGAGCGTTTAAATATGATCCAGGAACGGGAAGTTGATATCACAAAGCTGTACACAGAGAAAGGTATGTGTGTATGTATACTTAGCCTGAATTAGTTGATATGTACTCTTATCCTGAAAAATTTAAAAGCGCTGTGTATGAATACGTATTACTAAGTAGAATACTTTATCTAAGAAGAGGGTCATAAAGGGAGGTGTAAAAAATTTTGTAGTAAATTTTTTCACAATTTATTCTCTTTTCCTTACCACTATTGAATAATGTAAAGAAGAGTGAAGCAAAAGGGTGCAGTTAACCCTTTCCAGCCCAATGATGCCATTTGGCATCATACTTTTCATCTCTCCTTAATATGCATGTCTTTTGCCCAATGATTGCTGTAGTCATCTTAGCACACTGCGCTGACTTTCCTGTGCTCGGCAGGCTATGCTGATGTCACCCAACATATGAACAAAGCGGCCAGTTCTTGCGAGTTTTGTAGGCGGAGCGGCACGTGCCTGTGACGGTGGTGTGTCATGTTAGTTGGGAACGATATTTGGAGGAATAATAGTCAGACAGAATTATTATTTCCAGCCCAAAGTCAAGTATAGATGTGATTTGTTAATGTATGAATGCATGAAGATGTTCTGTGAAAAATGTGCCTTACTGTGAAGGTGCAAAATGTTGTGACTCCATATGACATCATTGGGCATAACTTGAAGGAAAGGTACGTAACCTTACATTATACAATGTATTCGTAAAATTTTTTTTGGAGTTCAATTTTTTAATTAATGAACCATTTTTATTTTTAATTGGATCTTTTTGATTATAATTACTTATGTGTATTTATGGCAAATTATATACATATATATATGTTATTTTCTGGCTTTTAGATGAAACCTAAGCGGAATACACTGACAGATGCAGAATTGTTGATTCTGTTGGAAGGGGAAGTATCTAACGTTGATTTGGTTGTGTCAGATGATGGGTTGGACCTTGTCAGTAATAGAAATGAACATGCAGTCCCCACAAGTCCCGTGGCTCCAGGACTGGACCCAGAAATGATCGAAGTGTGGATGGGGTAAGAAGAGGATTTGGATGTTACGCCCTTGAGCTTGTGCTTGC
>Ga0123355_10014687_pt1 | contig 12260 bp, 6 predicted proteins | sample TergutEmb28metaG_3_FD_89872 | JGI IMG/M metagenome (GOLD analysis project Ga0123355, IMG submission 89872) | Embiratermes neotenicus P1 segment gut microbial communities from Petit-Saut dam, French Guiana - Emb289 P1 | ecosystem: Host-associated > Arthropoda: Insects > Digestive system > Gut ...
ACTCCATGGTGCAGAGCCCTTCTTGAGAAGCTAACTGGTTTGCAGCTAGTCAAGAAATTCCCCGCATTTCACGGAACCCGAAGGTTCATTACCGCACTCACAAGCGTCCGCCACCTGTCTCTACCCTGGGCCAAACCAATCCAGTCTATATACCCACATCCCACCTCCCGGAGATCCATCCTAATATTATCCACCCATCTACGCCTAGGTCTCCCCAGTGGTCTCCTTCCCTCCGGTTTCCCCAGCAAGACGCTATACACTCCCCTCTCCTCACCCATACGCGCCACATGCCCAGCCCATCTCGTAAAGTGTAAATTCTAATGTGCCTAATTCAGGATCGCGCCACAGGTCTACAACCGGTATGGGGTAGGGGTACTAGATGGACTGAGAGGCGTGACTCACACTGCCGCTAAGGGTTCGCCGTACCACCCGTGTAGGCACGAGACCAGCTGGGTTGCACGGCACGTCTGGACGAGGCGGTGGAGAAGTTTAGAGAGACGGAAATTCTGAAGAGCCGACAGTTATGTGGTCGTGCATTCAGCTCCAGTTTGATAATTAAGTTCAATTTATTTATGATGTATCCCCAACACTTCACCATTTAAAACTCAGTGTCTGCTACATGGGCTGCCAGGTTTAGCTTCGTAAGAACAATACGTTTTGCCCGCGCAGTTTATACATGGGTTGTGGATAGCAAATAATACACAGAGACTCTTTCCCTATACAACAGCAGCTTCTTTGTCTTTCTAATGGAAACACGGGGTATTCTCTGCGGGGTATATAATGTAGCTTAAATTACTTGTCAATTTCTGAGTTCATATGGAGTCGGTGATCGACAAATAAATAAGTAGGGAGCACTGGTGAAATGGTGCGGCCAGGAAAACGCGAGTATTCGAAGAAAAAAAGTCCGATTTCAACTGCGTCCAACATGAATGCCACATTAAGAAGCCTGGGCCCGAAACCGGGCCTCCAAGGTCACATGACTGCGAAAAACCGACTGCGCTATGACACGGTCTGAATTTTTTAATCTTCACGGCGCTCAGTGGTTGTACTGCATGTTTAATTTAGAAGGGAGAGGGGCGAGGAATGTGGCACGAATGGGGCAGAAGAGAAATTCACACGTATTTGTGGTGGAGAAACCTGAACGAATCACTTGGAAGGCCTAGGTGTAGATGGATGGATATTAAAACGAATCGCGAAGAAATATAATGAGTGGAGTCTTGGACTGGATTAATCCGCTTCGGGACAGGGATAAATGGCGGGTTCTTGTGAACACGGTAATGAACCTTCGGGTTCCGTAAATTGCGGGGAATTTCTTGATTAGCGGAAGAACTGTTAGCTTCTCAAGAAAGACCGATTCCGATTAATAAGCAGTCATATTACAAGTTTCGGAACTCAAGAGCTTTATGCAAGTGTGAATTCCATTCCAGCGTGATGGGTGTTATTTCACAGCGGTATGTTAATGGACACATTAAATTTGAGAGAGGCCATCCCGTTGTGTATTATCAAATTTGTATCATATATTATTATGTTCCATCAATACACAACATACATAAAGTCAGGATGCAGCAATTACAGTTAGGTTATATTTGGCTACATATTTCGGCCGCGACCGGCCATCTTCAGGCCAACTAAGCACAACAGTAAGGTACAGTAAAATTAGTACTCATTGGGATCCCATTTCGTGAAATGGGATCCCAATGAGTACTATTTTTACTGTGCCTTAATCTTGTTCTTAGTTGGCCTGAAGATGGCCGGTCACGGCCGAAACATGTAGCCAAATATAACATAATTGTAATTGCTGCATCCCCGAAATGGGATCCCACTGAGTACTAGTTTTACTGTACCTTAATGTTGTTCTTAGTTGGCCAGAAGATGGCCGGTCACGGCCGAAACATGTAGCCAAATATAACCCAATTGTAACTGTTGCATCTTGTTTTGATGTATGTTGTGTATTGATGGTGCGTAATAATAATATTATACAAAAATGAGACATTAAAATCACGCGGATGATGAAGCCACATTTTAAGATTTAATTAAATTTCCTAATATTTCCGGGTCTTAACTGGCGCTGAACACACGACGCTCTTGTGTAAGGGCGAAATGTTGAAACCCATTTGACGTCACATAAACATGGGCAGGTGTGCAGTACAATTGTGTGCTACGCCGCCTCACCATTACTTCGAAACTTCTCGTGACATGCTTGCGTTTGTAGAATACACATTAACGCGTATCACGAGAAGTTTCACAAACCCGAACTTCCCGACAACATTAATTCCGGCGACTAGCGTATTTACAGATATGAATAAATCCCGACCCTTAATGTCAAATACCTTACAGTTGCACGAAGTAGCCATTATAGGCCTAACTGTTTCTGCAACACGTGGCTGATGTCTTATAATATTACTCTTTCCCAGAACTACTCCGTCTGTAATCACCTCCAGTCACTCATTTAATCATCATGATCGTTCAACATAGCACTTCGTAAGGAACGGGTTACTTCCCTATTGTAAAAGATGGAACGCGTACTGCTTGACATTTTTCAGTCTAGTGGAAATTCATTTCAGGCCTACAAACCGGAAAACGTGTGACAATTTGAAGACCTTAACGCGACAACTCGTTGAATGAAGGTTTGTAAAACACAGACAGGCGATGTACATATAAAGTAATTTTGCTGCACGTTCGCGTAATGTTTATACCCGTCTGCTATCCAACTGTCCGATACCATTTCACTCGAATAGAATGCTTGCATGACGATGTAATGTCGCCGGCAACAACAAAACGTACTTGGGTGTTCAAGTGCCCGATGTTTTTGTTCGATTCTAACCAAATATCGATTTTCTCGACAGATTTTCATTAAATTCTGCAATATCAGATGTCACGATAGCCCGTGCAGTGGGAGCCTATTTGATACAAGCTATGCGGGCAGACGGACGGACAGACATGATAAATCTCATGGGAGCATTTCGCGACTTACTGTATGCAAACGCGCCTAAAAAGGAAAACAGTCATCATTTCAGATTCCAAAAACAGACCCCTGCTTATTTTAGGCTACTTAAACTGTTTCATCTTTAATATTATTCCATCAAACATCCATCACAGTACATCAGTGATACAACAGTACACTATGATGAATGTTTGATGGAATGGATTACTTCTTTCAGCTCATTTGCATATACTACCAAGTTCAAACCGGGGACCGCGGTGGCACAGTGGTTAAGGTGCTGCGCTACAATTCGGAGGGTCGCTGGTTCGATCCAGGCTGGTGTCATTGGAATCCTTCATTAACATAAAATCCTTCCGATCGCACTATGGCCTTGGGGCCGACTTAGCCTCTAACAGAAATGAGTTCCAGGAGCATTTCCTGGCGGCCGGTGCGTAAGGCTGACAACCTTACCACCATCCTGTGCCGATGTCATGAAATCTGGGAACCTTAACTTCCTGGAACCTTCTGGGCCACTCCAGGCCTGTAACGGGACTGCTTTACCTTTTTACCTTTACCAAGTTCAGGGTTTTGTTTCCCTTTTCATCATTAATTTACATTAAGCTCTGGCCAGCTTCCGTCATTTAAAGTCTAACCTATACCATTCACAATAATATTAATCCTGCAGTGAAGAACCAAGAAGTGCCCACACTGGCACCAATAGCAAGAAACAAGAGACTACAGATATTACAGTGCAGAGTGTCATAAAGCTCCCGGGTCAAGATTCGTAGTTCAGCTGTGCAAGTGTGACCTCTCTGTGGGGCATCTGTTGCCATTTAGATTGATGTTATTGTGGGTTTCCTTAATCTTATGAGACGAATTCTGAGACAATTACATCAAACGGGCAATTCCACTTACTTCCAAAAGCCTGCAGTCTTTAGCTTCTGAAGGTCTTTCGGACTCAATATCTAATCCAACGCCCTTCCACTACCTTTCTCGTTTTATCACGGTGGCGAACTGAATGCGGCGCGCCAAGCCACTGCTTGGGCAGACGGAAACAATTCAACGTTAAGATGTTCATTACTGGATACTGCTCCCAAGAAAAAAAACATCGTAATTTTAAACACTACACCACACACAGCAGTCCGTGCTGTAACTGGCGTACAGACTTTCATTTCCGTCTTCAGGTCTAGACCGCCTCTGGAACACATGCAATCTTTCATCCAGCAAATACTGCAGGTAAAATCGCTGGAGTGTGAAGCTGACCATTCATCTGCATGTCGTACAAAATTTTAAAGAACGCATGGTGCCATACCTTCATCCCACACCTCTTTACTGTACAAAATTAAACTTGATAGCACCACAACAGTACTTTAATAACAACTGTAGTGCAAGAATGATATTTCAAGAGATTCAGTAACGTTTCTACAGGTTATAAGTCACCCTCTACGAACGCACACTTACAAGGCCAATATGATCTCTACCTAGTCGAGAAATTAAAAATACATGAATTATTGTGACAGGCCGCTGCTTTAATATATGATATAAGGTAATCAGTACACGACGTAATATAAACAGAATGTTTAAATATATCGAAAATGAATTTACAGCTCATGACTTAAAGTTTAGGCCAACTTTTAACACTTACCACAGAATCTCGATACTCTACTGGGTTTTCAAATCATCGCTGTGAACATGCTTGTAAGAGCCAGCATTCCAACACTTACCGCCGAACGTAACCAGAGTCACATAATGACAACCCCGTATCTTATGCAGTGTTCGCGAAATGAAAGGTCAACACTATTAGCAAAGATTAGCTTTTAACTTATGTCCCCTTTCTGAAGCTGAAGACGGAGGTACAGCATGTCTCCGGAATACCGTAAGGTCTACTGTTTTCCCCACACACGATGGACAACGTCCAAAATTCTCCCATAACATTATTTGTACCAAAACGCTTCGCTGACAAAGTTTAAGCTAATAACGATAAATAGTGGCATATCAATTTGTAAATAAACAACAAATAAACAAAATTGTCATCACGCTGCTTTCGCGAATATAAGATTCGCGATAACAAACCTAACATTTATATAAATGGCAGTAACCGCTACTGAGTTACCACATTTAAGCATATTTCTATGATTTCATCATGACTAATTGTACGCCTACGCTTAATCTGATCAACAGCCTTAAGTACACTAATTATGCGTCATTTTATTACTCCCCAACGTGAAATTCAAGCATAATTTTATGATCCGATCGTGTCAGATAGACGTATGCGTACGCATACGTCTATCTGGACAACAGCCATCGGTATACTAAACATGCATCACTTTATTAACATATGACGAGAGTTTTAAAGTTGTCCGTTCTGTGACTTTTATGTTTGTACTACACGTAATTTAAGAATGTCCATTCAGTTGGTAAATAAATGGTATACGCTGATCTGACGAGAAATTTACCGTGCTTGCCTTGATAATGTGCAACTGTTACTTATGGGACAGGGAAGTAAAAAATTCGAATACAGCTTGGATATTCAAATCTGAATTATTTTTCCCGTCACATTAGCCACACTGCAGGCAATTTACCCCTATTATGACGAGTCTGAATCGTATATCGCCTACCTGATAACAGAACAATATCAACAGACAGTGTCCTTCACGGTTCAAGATAAACACAGAATCAGTTTCATAACAACAGCCGTAACACTAACACGAACACGCAGGCAGTTTAGAGACATAGCAACCAAGCGTCTGGCCGCTTAGCCGTCAACACGCGCACTACTGCAGTTACAGTACAACAGCGAGGAGAGAAAATTCAGCGGCGGAGCACTTGTGACGTCATGAATTTAAGTGACTGTACAGGATGCAGTTCAAGACAGAGCTTTCCATTTCACCTTTCCTCCCCTTTCGAGGGCTGTTATTCCACGCGTTTTAGTAGTAGACTTTCCTTTCATCTTGTTCGCTTGAACTCACAATCAGACAACAGCAAAGTTACGCCGGTTCCTTCGTTTTGATGACACTTGGGAAACGTGTTTGGCTTACAGCTGTAAAAAAAAAAACCTGGGTACATCAGAACAGTTATGGTGCAATGTGACACGAAATCTCTTTTGCCATGGCGCAACAGCCTCTCGTGAGTCACGGCCTCTCCATTATCCAGCCATAGCAGTCACACTTAGTTACACACATCCCTCACGGTAGGACTCCTCTGGACGAGGGATCGTCCCGTCCCAGAGACCTTTACCTGAAAACACATGACATTCACAAGAGACAGACATCCATGCCCCCTGGGGGATTCGAACCCGCAATCCCAGCAAGCGAGCCGCAAACCCACGCCTGACACCGCGGGCTACTGGTTATCGGCATGTGACCTGAGAGAGCTGGAGAATACAGCGACTGGCCACGTGACTGCGGCAGGGACTTCGGTACCTGACAGGGGCAAAATGTGTACTGCAGGCTATCGACCCAACTCATCTTCGCATAATTTTATGACGGGTGAGTGGGGGTGATCTCTTCTCGAGGATAAGGCGCCCTATGAGTGAAACTCAACCCTCATTCAGATTTGCTTTGGACATAGTGGCAAAGACAAAAAAAAAAAATTGTGTTCCTTGCAGGAAATCTGACCGTAGCTATTTTTATAGTTTGAAATTGAGAATATTTTTATAGTTCTCGTAGCGTGTATTCGTAAGGTATCAGCTGTCCTTTACACGGTAAAGGGAAGTTTTGTGGTTCGGTATGCGTCAGCATTATTATTTCTTTGCGAGAAATAAATAATGCTATTGATTCCTTTTGAAATCTCGTTTTCTTTGTCAAGAGTTTCCTTACTAGCAAGTAGGTATGAAGTCAATAACACAACTATTGTTTAATCAGATGTTATATTCTAGGTCAAAAGACTACATGTTTCGGCCGGTAGTGGCCATCATCAGGTCTTTGTCAGTCGACACACTTAAGATTATGTATATAAACAAGCCGTCACACAATTATATAAATAATCTTAAGTGTGTCGACTGACAAAGACCTGATGATGGTCACTACCGGCCGAAACATGTAGTTTTTTGACCTAGAATATAACATCTAATTAAACAATAGTTGTGTTATTGACTTCATACCTACTTGCTAGTTTATACTACACAACGGGGATGGCACAGTTCAGAGGGTTTCCTTATTACATTGTATTGCACAGTGCGTCGCTAAACGTTATCGGCAAGAACCGTAGCATAGTGGCTAGCCTTCTTTAGCATTCGGAAGAAATATTCGCCCAGGAGTAGAAGGTAATGACTGAATGACGGCTGTGGTGGGTTTAGCGAGTATTTAGAACTTGGATAGCATTTTTTAAATAGACTACGACCGCTTTCTTCTACTTTTTTCAAATTAACAACTGATATTACCATATCGATATAGCTGGAGAATCGTTAAATAAATCAATAGCGTGAGATAAGACGATTCAGTGTCAATGAATGTATGTAAACCGGCCATATTTTTTCAGGAAATTTGATAGAGGTCCAAGCATCCATTAGGGAATCACAAGCACGTGTCTAGTTGGCATGATATGAGCTGCTTCTAGGTTCACTTCCAGTGTAGTGTTTTTTGTTTTTTGTTTTTTTTTTCCCCCTTTTTTCCCCTTCGCCAGTTGAGTTTTCCACTGCTCCCAGATTTTCCTTACGTAGCTGCATCGTCACAGGCATGAGTGGCGAAGACCTTCGAGTAAAAGTTTTCCTGTTTGACTTTGGTTAAGCACGCACGGATGCTAGTTGAGCCGTAACGATCCGGCTGTATATACTCTAGTTACTTCACGCTGCTACAGGTACTCAGTTCGAGCTCTAAATACTGACCTGAAGGTTCTCTAGTAGAAAAAGAGTGGACACGTTGAAATAATGTGTGTCAAAATTTGTACACCCCAACAATTTGTTTTTGGCGCAACAGTCCCCGGTGGGCCAGGGTCTTCTCATTCGCGAGGTTTCTAGATCACACACAACGACGCACCACAGTCTGTAAGTCTCCTCTGGACGAGTGATCAGCTCGTCGCAGAGACCTCTACTTGACAACACATTTCACTAACAACAGACATCCATGACACTGGTGGGATTCGAACCCACAGTCTCAACAGGCGAGCGGCCGCAGACCCACGCCTTAGACCGCGCGGCCACCGGGACCGGCCAACAAAAATAATAGAATGATAAAATCAAGAAATTGGGGAAGGGGGAGGGTGTTGTACGAATTTGGGAAATTCACGCAGTGAATTATTTCAGTGTGTTCCATAGTTCGTGCATTAATTAGATTTACAAAATATATAAACATCCAACAAATGCACTATAATTTTATGATGTATTTTTATTTATAATATCTTCACCAGCATGTTTCGGCCAGTAATTCGGTCGTCTTCAGGGTGATATTTTTGATACAAGAATACAGTTGTAGTTAATTGGATCAAAAACATCACCTTAAAGATGGCCGGATTACTGGCCGATACATCTTAGTAATGCACAGATTCTGGTTTTATAATAAGTTTATTATATTCCTCTACATGTTTCGAGCACTATGTGCTCATCATCAGGAGGTCAAAATTGTATTATACAGCATCTGGTATCGTCACACTTTGTAGGTGGCCGTCCGGTGCGCAGGTCCTCTCTCAACCTGCGCACCGGACGGCCACCTACAGCGTGTGACGATACTAGATACTGTATAATATAATTTTGACCTCCTGATGATGAGCACAACAGTGCTCGAAACGTGTAGAGGAATATAATAAACTTATTATAAAACAAGAATTTGTGCATTAAGTTGGTCATTTACTAAGATTATACTGAGATGCACGGTCAGCAAAACATCAAAAAATGGCCAAAACGTGTTGGTGAAGATATTGTAAATAAAAATACATCATAAAATTATAGTGCATTTGTTGGTTGTTTATACATTTTATAAATCACCAAGAGAAGTTTCGTCGAAACATCTCGAGGAGAAACTTTGCATTATACATCCGTACATTCGCTACATATCTTCCTCGAAACGTTCTTCGCCCTGATAATACTTTTATCGAGGTACGCTCAAGGTCGTGCAGGATCGGAAATACCAATCCACCGTCATTGTCTTCACGTGGGCCTAAGTTTTCGCAGTTGTTTTTTCATTGTAAGTACAATTAGAATGTTCTGACGGATTGTAACGAAACTCCCCAGTACCTCATTTAATCAAGTTCTGTTAAATGTTTTTTGAGTTGTTACAGACATTGGTGACGCTGATAGGAGCATTCTGTGAATATGCCGAAGAGGGAAACGGTGTGCGAGCGAAACTCAACTCGACTGGCTGAAGATAAGGTCATAGACCAGGATTTTATTAAGACTGCGATGATGGAGGCCTTTCCTTGCAAATCGTCAGTGTTTATTTTATGTAACTCGAACGAACCGTGTAAAGTTCAATTTGCAGAAAATATTAGCGGCAGAATCTGAGTCACATGCGGCAGCTGCAGCATTAAATAGGAAGAAAGAGATTTATACACATCTCCATTTCTTCGCTTGTATCTGTAAATCATTCACAGCATCCATTAGGCTCGAGAATGGGGTAAATGTCTCCAGGCACGCCTACGCCCTCAGAGTGGCCTGCCAGATATTTAATCCTCTGTTTTCTCTACCTGGGCTTGCTTTTTCTGTCCGCGATGTTTCTCTGGACCAGTGTGGAGCTGGTTAACGTAATCGGTGTAGTGACTAAGATACGGACTGGACGATCCGGGGTCCGAATCCCGGCAGGAGTAAAATATCCAGACTTGCTCTGGGGCCACTCAGCCTCCTATTCTGTTGGTTTCCGGGGCTCTAATCCCGAGAGTAATGCGGCCAGGGCGTGATGTTGACCAATACAGCTGAGGTTAAAAATTGGTGGAGCGTGCTTCTATTTCTATTTCGCTTGTTTGGTTACTTAACGCCGCCATATTGAAATCTGAAGAACATTTTTGCACGGTCGTCATCTTGTTATCTTATTATACTTTATAAAAATATTATCCGGAAAAAAAGGTACAGGTTTTTTTCCATAATCGATTTCCGTGCATCACTTCAGGATCCTACGATAAGTGAGAGTATTGTCGCGCCAGAAGTAAGAGTTTTGCACGGGCACCATATTGTTATTACTGCCTGTAGGAAATTAAAAATAACGCTGCTCTATAAAGGCGTAATGTTCGTGGTAACTTTTATGGCAATCGGTCGTCTGGTTCTAGAGGTTCAACGAACGACCCGCATTAAGACAGCGTGACGATCTCATAAGCCCGCTACTTCCCTTCCTTTTTGGAAATGAGTGTTGGTTGGACATGGGATAATGAGGTGAACTGATAATAAACGCCCGTATATCGGCATCTTATTCATTCGCCTTTTGCAATCGAAAATCGCTGTCTTGCAATGTGCAACTACCGAACTTGTCTTCACGAAAGACCCTAACGTCGCAGATAATGTGTAGGTGCTCGTGCTGCTGTAACGCAATCCAGACTCGCGGTTATGACTTGAACTGTCGCATTTCCTCCTACCCATGCTGGAAAATGTCAGCAGAAGTCTACACTGAACTACACAGAGTGTAAAGCAATATTCAAGTAGCAGGACGGAAGATAAACCAATATATGAAACTGTTGTGGCGAATTACACGCGAGTCACACCCGAGTTTCCATGGTTATCGGTTGTCCATGTTCTGAGTTACGATACTACACAGAGCTTGGTTTGTGAGTGACGTTACACCCGGGTATTGATGGTTACGACAGAGGTGGGTTTGTGAGTGATGAAAGTCGCCATGAATTAGTTCCTGTATATCATGGTAACGCCGTCAGTTGAAGGCCGTATTTCTAGTTTAAGTATAATTTTTCACAATTTGAAGAAAAGGCCTGAAAAAAGAACTACAAAATTCTGGATCACAGTGGCCGTACCTATGTTTGAAAAGTCCCATGCCGTAAGATCCAGTTAAATAAAGGGCGTTGTCAGGAACACCATGCCAAATGCAAATCACTGTATAAAGAAAGAATTCTCTGTTGCAATACAAAGTATATTTGACTCTCTGCAAGAACTGAAGGCATGTAGCGGAGTCGCAGTATATCTCCACTGTTTGTTAATCACTGCACTAGATTGAGGTGAGTGGTCAGTTTCAAGCCTCGGCCACTTAACCCCCAAGTAAAACCCCCATGTAGAGACTGGGTATTTATTTTATTAGTTTTCTTCAAAACTCAAATAGGACAACAATGATTAGATATGAAATAGGAAAGTAGATTGGGAGTTCTGCTTGGACATCCTTGCGTTGTGTTTTCAGGGCCCATACAAGTAACCTTTTATTAGGACCTCTGTCTTATACGAGTAAATGGACCAAAATTTCACATGTATTTTTCAAACCTCCTATGTGTGCTACATACCTAAACCATCGCACAGTTCTCGATGTGATCATTCTAACAATATTTTGTGAAGAGAAAGAATTATGAGGCTCTTCATTGTGGAGTGTTTTCTTCAGTCCTACTGTTACTTCCTATCGCTTTCTGTCGGACTATTCTGTCTTTTTCTATCATGTTACTTCATTATTTGTTAATTCTAGTTAATAACCTACTCTCCGACGAGCTACTCACTCGTCCAGAGGAGTCCTACCGACTATGGTGCGTCGTTGTGTGTGATCTAGAAACCTCAGGAATGAGGAGGCCCTGGCCCACTGGGGGCTGTTTAGCCAAATAAAAAAAAAGGTTAATAATCTAAATAGAAGGCCAGTATTTACTGAATCTGAAGTACAGAAATTCCGCTCCAATAATTTCGTCAAGACTTCAGATCAGTTTAATGACGAACTGTAAAAGGATCCGGCGTCAAATCCAGTCAGGTCTAATCTGCTAAGTAAAAGCAGTCCCGTTACAGGCTTGGAGTGGCCCTGAGGGTTCCAGGAAATTAAGGTTCCCAGATTTCATGACAACGGCACAGGATGGTGGTAAGGTTGTCAGCCTTACACACCGGCCGCCTTTACCCCCAGGAAATGCTCCTGGTACTCATTTCTGTTAGAGGCTGAGTCGACCCCAGGACCATAGTGCGATCGCAAGGATTTTATGCCAATGAAAAATTCCAAAGACACCAGCTGGAATCGAACCAGTGACCTTCCGATTGGTAGCACAGCATCTTAACCAGTGTGCTAGAAATGCTGAGCGAATAAACACACTGTACCAGCAAAATAAATGGGTGAAGGTCTTTCTTTGTTTGAATAGTTGCGTTATGTATAGTCCTACTTACTTACTTACTTACTCCATGGTGCAGAGTCCTTCTTGAGAAGTCAACTGGTTTGCAGCTAGTCAAGAAATTCCCCGCATTTCACGGAACCCGAAGGTTCATTACCGCACTCACAAGCGTCCGCCA
>Ga0123355_10014688_pt1 | contig 12260 bp, 8 predicted proteins | sample TergutEmb28metaG_3_FD_89872 | JGI IMG/M metagenome (GOLD analysis project Ga0123355, IMG submission 89872) | Embiratermes neotenicus P1 segment gut microbial communities from Petit-Saut dam, French Guiana - Emb289 P1 | ecosystem: Host-associated > Arthropoda: Insects > Digestive system > Gut ...
ACTCCTCAACAATAAAGGCTCGATGTTCTCCCAACCACACCATGGTGTACACTGAAAACGGCACGTACACCGCTGTTCGACGACGCGCTCCCCACCCGAAGCTATGACCCTCCCAAATCGGGGTGTTCTTTCTGCCGCGCCCTGCAGTAACGGGCGTGGCAGCCCGTTGTATAAAAATTGTGGATAAATTTCACCTGTCCCGAGAATATAAGAAGATCACTCGGATGGATATGAAGAATATACCACAGTTTTACACAGAATGAATATTGAAAATTTCTTACCACAGTACCGCTGAGATTTAATTCGAACTATCGATGTGAGTTGGGAGTGTTGGGCTCTTCACGGGTAAATTGGGCCTCGTCTCAGAGAAGAATACATTGTTACGGTTATCTTTCTTTGTTGTGCCAGTCAGAAAATTCCAACCTGTGACATGGTTACCAGGTTACAGATGCTGAACGCGCTGTGATTTGGCGTGACTGAATACGTGCCATTCTCGTGTAAGATTTTCAGTATCGTCCTTTGAGGAACATGAAAGACGCCAGGAAATCCTTCGCGTACTGACGCCTGGACTGTGTTGTACCATCCGGCTCACGTTCTTAGGCGCGTTGGCAAAACTGCGAAAAGCGACTGTTTGTTTCGTAATGTCCCTCTGTCCGGGCGCGTGGAACTGTTCGGTTCCCACTATACGGATTTTCATGAAATTCGAGGCCTTTTCGAAAATCTGTTGAGAGAATTCAAGTTTCATTAAAATCTGACAAACATGACGGAAACATATGTACATTTATAACTTGCTGAATTCTTCTCAGAATGATAAATTTTTGGGACAGAAACTGTAGAGAAAATGAAAACACTCATTTTATGCTCATTCCCCCCCCGAAAATTTTGCCGTTTATGAGATACTGTGGAAAAATACTGTACAGCTGGACAGGCCACAGGTGACAGTATAATACGGCGCATGCGCATTGGTTGCTGTATAACTAAGGCAACAAACTCACACTCGGAATAGGCAATACTTCTTGCTCTTCCACGTCAACAGTGGTGTCGCGAACGCGCCCCAACGTTACCTTTATACGTTACTTTGCATGTCTTGTCTTCTCTGGCTCCATCTAGACGCGTCGGACGCTGAGCTTGTACGGTCTTTTGGTAGGACGCCGTGTAATGTCAGGTACTGACGTTTCTGAGGAATTTCATCCGCCTTCAGCGTAGAAAAGTGGGCAGGGGCATAAAAGTAGGGTGTGTCTTGAAACGGGAGCAGCATGTTCCTTCGAATCTTTGGTGCATGTCTACCGAGCTGTACGCCGTCATATACTGTATAGTAATATTTATTCATTTTGTTTGTACCTTTTTCAACCCGTCCGTATACGAATTTGAGAAAGTGTGCTGTTACAGCACGAATTAGATGCGTTTCGGTTGATTTCGGAGTGAGGAAGCTAATTGTATAATGGTCGCTTTGTGGCTGATTCACTGAATCTCCAGAAGGTTATTCACTGTCACGTGTTGCATACAAAATGCCGACTGGAATACGGTGCCTGTCCAATCCGTTCGCTATTTTGCGTGTTTTATTACAGAAAGTGTTGAACTAATTCGGAGTAAATTTAGTATGCATGGTCTGCAATAAAATAGACAAGGTAAACCGTATTTTAATTCATGTCGTTCCTTGTAACGCACATTGCATTAACTTAAAATATAATTTTTTTTAATGTTCTTAAAGTTATCAGCCCTTGACGAATAAAAAATAGTGCGTAACGCGAAATATGAACATTGACATGTATTATACAGCTTCTGTGTGAAACATTTATATGTAGGGTGTATGACATTGCTACAAGAAAAGACAGTGACGTTTCGTGTGCTGTCTGTAGTGTTATTTCGTTTGGGTATCTGATGCAAGTGAGCGTATGAAGATAAGAAACAGCGCCGCTTCTAAATGCTACTGTTAATTTTGTAAATGAATCTATATCGATGTGCATTAGACCACATATGTCATAAAATTTACGTTTTTGGGGACAAATTTGCTTTATGGTATACAATTGTGGAACTACCGCCTGAAATATTTCCTGTTCCGTAATGATAACTCATAGACCGTTATATTTAGGCTCTTGTGATGACAGATTATAAACCGGAAAACTCGAGTTTTCTGGGGTATGACTCCGTATACATTGTCTATAGGTACCGCCACACAAATCTACACGGCTTCATATTTGTGAATAAAAACTATACGAAATGTAAGCTGCAAGCTGTATCAAGATTGTACATAGTTGTATTGGATTCCGCCCTGTCCGAAATACGTTGTTCGATGTAGGAAGATTTGATGCTTTTACACGGTGGTGACGATTAATCCTTTGTTTGTCTGACTAAGAAAACAATCTAAAAAGAATAATAAGTACCAGTTGTTGTATACATACGGTTGTACCTCTGATGATGGGCCTAGATACGCCCGAAACATATAGAGGTTGACGAAATATGCTAAGAATAAGTTGTGCATAAAGTTGGTTTTTCTTTACACGATTATATTGAGATGCACGTTCAACAAAACATTAAAAAAAATTAAGAAACAGTGTCCTCAGATGGCTGGTTACCAGACGTTTCGGAGGAACATACTGCTTCAGCGGGGCGTCAGGGTACGTGGTAAGATTGGCAGTTTTTTCTCTCTCTGAAAGTTTGGTAACCACCCACCGGACTCAGAATACTGGAGTATGTAGTATTTGTTAATATTTAGCATGTCGGAACTGTTTTGCACTGCGTATAAAGTGAGACATGTTGTTAATCATCATACCGTTTTGCTCTATAATGCACGGAGGCGCCGTCTTCGTCGTTAAATAAGCTGCAGAACTTTACATTAAGTAGGGATTTGTTAAATGACTTGTGGTTAAGCAGAAACGAATGCGTGGTCTGGGTGCTGGAACTTGTTGCATTTAAATAGCCTGGTAACTTCAGACGGTTTGGATAGACGTAATTCTGCCTACGCTACTTGGCATCTAATAGGACAAATACTTTGGCAGTGAAGTTAAACGGTGTTGTGTACTTCGGGTTATTGCATTCTTTCTTGCAGGCTGAGTGCTAAAGTAATAGAACTCGCTGTCTTGGTAGTTCAGGCTTTATACACCCTTTGTTGTAGGCTGAGTGCTACAGTAGACTTACTGTTTCGGCTGTTCAGGTCTCATCTTTTATTGCAGGCCGAATGCTGAAGTAAGAAGCTCACTGTCTGTAGTTCAGAGCTTATACATCCTCTGTTGCAGGCTGATTGCTAAAGTAAGAGAATTCTTTGTCTCAGTAGTTCAGACTTTATACACCCTTTGTTGCAGGCTGATTGCTAATTTAAGAGAACTCGCTGTTTTGGTAATTCTGGCTTTATAAATCCTTTGTTGTAGGCTGAGTGCTAAAGTAGACTTACAGTTTCGGCAGTTCAGGTACTATCATCCTTTGTTGCAGGCTGAGTGCGAAGTACGAGAACTGACTCGGTAGTTCAGGTTGTATCCATCCTTTGTTGTAGGCTGGGTGCTGAAGGAAGAGAATTCGCTGTCTCGGTAGTTTAGGCCTTAACCATCCTTTCTTGCAGGCCGAGTGTTGCAGTAAAGCTCGCTGCCATTAAGTGACGTTGCGTAGTAAAGATAATTTTCTCAATGTTCCTGTTTCTTCCTCTTTCGTAGGTCTCATTTTGTCCGCGTAACCGGATTGCTTGTCATCTGCGGAGGTTTGGCCTTATGGAACGTGGCTTTTCTTGTGGTCAGAACATGCATTTGATGCGTATGTTCCTTTCGTTTTATTGCGAATGTGACATATTATACAATTCACTGACAATTTGTCGTGTGAAGTTCGTGTTGTATCGCTGAAGTAGACCTCGCACGTGCTAGTAGGTACTGCTGTGAGTTGCGTTTATTAACTGTGGGCCTACCGATTTGCTGAATGATAGTCTCAAGAAGAGCCCTGCTTACGTTGTTAGTTACTTCTGGCCAGTAGATAAACCTAAACAATTTCTAGAAGACTTGATAGATAAGTTTAATATAGCCGGTACGTTGGAGAGTACAACAGTGAGGGCACATTGTCACAGACAGCATTGTGCATTGCTGTATGAGGCTCCTTCATTGCTCGTTCCTAAGAAGTTGTTAAAAGTGCGCCTGTTAACTTGTCATGTCTGTCCGTCTGTCTGTTTGTAACAACTCCGGAACCACGGAACCCATGTCCATAAAATGTTGTAACTGAAAAGTGTCGCACGGAATTGTCAACATGTTCCCCTTCAGTCTGACAGCAGCAGCGGACATGCTGTGGGTCCATGAAGAGCTGTGCATGTTTCTGAGCGTGTCTTAAGCTTGTTTTAATTGTTTATTGGAGCGAAAAATGTTTCAAATAAAATTTTTGGAGAACAATATCAGGTGTTCTATGGCCATTGAACTCTTCGTCTGGCCAATATACTCGAGGTAACGTTTCGACTTTCTACTAAGTAGGTGCCCGGGTTTAGTGGCGGCCTGGCCACCGATTATCCTGCCTGAGTTTTTCGTAGTATTTCTCAGTCATCGCATTCGAGTGTCGTGCTGGTACTTTGAAATTGACGATACCGCCTTCTGCACGAATCCTTTCACGATCATCAATTGTTGTGATATTCTTTTCACAGGACGCTAAGTAAACGCCGCAGTCAGTGCCTCGTCGCTGATCGATCCACTATCTGTATGGACTACTTGTCATTTTTAGGCACGTTCGCAGAATTGCGAAAAGCGACTATTAACTTCGTCATGTCTTTCGGTCTGTCCGGTTTGTTTGCATGGAACAACTCGGCTCCCACTAGATGGATTTTCATGATCTTTGTTATTTGAGTCTTCTCGAAAATTTTTTGAGAAAATTTAATTTGTATTAAATCTGACAAGAATAACGGGTACTTTACATGGAGCCCTGTATACATTTATGATAATATTTTGCTGAATTCTTCTCGGAATCAGAAATGTTTCAGAAAAACGTTGTAGAGGATATCAAAATCCACATGTTATGTTCATTTTTTTCCAGAACATCTTGCCGTTTGTGCGATAACGTGATAAGATATAGTAGAGCGAAACAGGCCGCGGATGACAGTATAATGCGACACAGAAACGATGCGATTTGCATGCCGAATCCTAAGGCTACAGACATACACTCGTAATAGGTAATATTTATGGCTTTACCGCGGTAGCAGTGGTTGTGCGAACGCGCCTCAGTATTATGTTATACGAATATTGCCGTCTTGTTCCTACGTTTCGCCTGTTCTTACTTTAGCCTTCAAGGCAGATATCTGTTCTGCAAATCATTCTAGACTGGATCGTATGAAGTGTAGAACTTATGTTGCCTGTGACACTTGTTCTGGTTACTAGTACCTCGTTCGTCAGACTTGGAAAAAAAAGGGGGTCATTGCGTGAGAAGTGCACGCCGTGTCTTGTGGGGGATTTGTGGTTTGTGGTTCGGATATTGCCAAATGTCATCATTCAATTCAGCACGGTTCTCTCAGCTTGACTAAAAACACAGTCAGTTAATTAGACTACATAGTGGTAAGTGGTAGGATGAGTACAAAATTCGAATGTAGTTCAGAAAATAAGTTTTACATTGCATATACTTAGAGTTATTTATTTTACACTCTGTTAAGATCACTTTACATTTAGTGGTACTGCCAACTTGTACATTCGACGTAGTCTGTGTTGATTCGATACTGAATATAATCGTTAGCGTTTCTTGTCCCTGTTGAAAGAAGTCTCCGTTCTGTATTGTCTGTTTTCATGTCACAACCGTTTCCACCTTGCAAGCATTTTCAAATTTCTAGCCGCCAAGGTGTTCCTTCAGCGTTGGAAACAGGTGATATTTGCTTGGCGAAGTATTCCCTTGGTGTAGTTGCATTGAGTGTAGGATTTTTAGTTACGAAGTTATATTACGTCATGTAAACTCGTACATTTAAAAACGCGGAAGGCAGCGATCTAGTCGGCATTTGCCAAAGGAATCTGAGGAAAACCACCAAAACTTCATCCAGGATAATTGTCCTTCGGACTTCGATTTGAACTCGTAGGATTGCTGTGCACTCATTGGCGACGTTCGGTGGCTCAGAACAAACCTCAGGAGAATATAATGCGAGATTTGAGATTCTGACAGCGGTGTTGAGTAAAGTCTTCTGGGATGTTACACCTTGCAGATCGGTAAAGTTGCCGACGTTTCTAACGAACGTGGTACCTACATTTTCAGGGTCAAGCAGGAGACCCTGAAGATGGAGGCAATGTGTTCTCCCAGCACGGACGTAATGTTTACCAGTCGACATTTTGTAGCATCGCAGCAGACTGGGATCTTCAACATAATGTTCGAGATGTGCTAAAAATTGTTCTGGTCCTCCTAAACATTTTTGCTTTTAAACAGCATAACTGTGGCTTCTTACGATTGTACTATGCAGATGTCTTATTGGCTTTTGTATTCATTTATTGCACACAGGTTTAGTCCCTTTATCTCTTAGGCCTTTTACAGATGAAGCTTCATCCACAATGCAGCTCTAACACTGCCTGAAGTGTCAGTGTTCCCTTTTGTTTCTCGTGAAGGGGGCCTGGAATCACCCAGTCAAGAAAGTAAAATTACGTATAAGAAATAGTAGCACCGTACGCGTTGTTAGGTCAACGCAACATTTTCGCAGTGTGAAACGTGATTGTTCAGTTTATGGCTTCAACTGTGTGGAGAAAAAGTGTACAGTTGCAACGTTTTGTGCATGCAGTGACAAACCTTGTTACTAAAACTAACTTGAGGAACGTACGCAGTTTGTAATCCACTTCAATGTTAGCTGCACAGAATTTGTCGTCCACATGTCCTGGTATATATGTACTAAACATTCTAGTATAATTATATCAGCTAAGCGGTTTTGCTGTGTGAAGTTACGCTGTAGACATTTTCAGCAAAGACTGACACTGCAGTAGCCATTCAAGATATCTTATACTGTCGTTTATTGCTGCCACCTTCTGTTCCTGTCCATAAATACCAACAGCTGTATGACGTAGTAGTAACTGCTAGCCTTTTTGCAGGTGTTTGTGGATTTTCGTAGAAACTGTTAAATATAGGCACCCACGCCCTTTGCGAATGAATACATTGACGCTGAGCTTGAATTGGACAAAATTGTACACCTGCACAACTGGTCACAGCATATGGATTACAAGTTATAAAATATTTGCTGATGATGTGTTAGTATAGTGAATGAGCTACGGGCCGGACGACCATAGAATTGTGGTTTGATTCCCAGGAGGGAGAACATGTCTTTCTCTTCTCCAGAGACCAATCAGGGTACTGGGGGCCGCTTTCCTTGTTGCACTACCATCTCGTCGTGTACATCTTTATTGCATTCTGATAGCGTAATGTTCACAGTGCATATCAAGACATTTCATTACATCTGTGGGCCTATATGAGATCCGTGATGTTAGGGAGTCGTTTGGACCCCTGCAGCGATACTCTGTATCTTGTAGCCAGTGATATAGGTAGCCCAGGGGATCTAAAGCTTTTTCCGCTGGCGTGCCACTAAATGAACTTCATTGTACCACTTTTTTTTATTTGAATAAAAAAAAGCCAAAATTGGAAAGAGTGGCTGACAGCGGAGACGTGTTATTATAATGTTGCCAGCAATGCCGTGTATTACCAAATATACGTTGCTTATGTTCTTTTTAGCTTTTATCCGTTTTTATATTTCGATTTTTTGTTAAGGCCGCGTAGATTGATAGGCGTTCCACGCTTTGAGAAGCCACGCAGTAGACAGTCTTCTGACGCATCCGTGCCGAGAATCGGCTACGCGAGATTTCTACAGTCGCATCTGATCCGTCAGCTGTTGTTCCGTGGTAAAGTACACTTCCATTAGGCGGACACGGATTTTGACAACAGCTTTTATTTTATGGCTGTATTAGGATTAAAACATTCAGTTTGCGAAGTGAAACCATTTCTGGCTACACGCAGACAAATAAACTCTGTAGATTACATCGGGCAAGAAAAGTTCAATGATTTGCAGTCCTGCCGTTCGCTTTCGAAGCACAGACACTTCGGGATGTACCGCCAGCTTATAAGAAATTATTTGTGCCGAAGTGGGAAGAAGAAACAGAAAGGTGGGGAGAGTCTGATAACAAGAAACGTTATTATTTGTACTGCTCACAAAGTGAAAGAGGTTGAGATGGACGGGGCACGTGGCCTCCATGGGATAGGATTAAAATGCATGCAAAATGTTGGAAAACTTGAAGGAAGGAGACCATTTGGAAGACTCATGCGTAGATGGGAGCCTGTCGATCTTGGAGAGGTGGGATGGTAGGGTGTGGACTGGGGTAGGGGCTGTTGTGAGCACGGTAATGAACTTTGCGGTTTAGTAAAATGGGGGAAACTTCTTTACCAGGCGAGGAACTGTTACATACTCAAGGAGTCTGCTCCAAGGAGTGGGCTAATGAGTCATTCAGTTAGGCAGCCATTCAGCAGCTAAGAAACCAGAAATGAAATGGAAGTTACCCGGGTTGAGTATCACTGTGGAAATACTTTCGGAAAGAAACAAAGAGAGTACCTCGTTAGAGTGAGTTATGTTGTTGTTATTACGTGAATACTTTTTTGAATGCACTGACCCAGTTATGTGAGTTATGTGGGCTGGTTATACCGTTACACGTCAGAGTGACGTCAGTTTCTACCTTTAAATATAGCGACAAGGCTGCTTTTGCCAACATCTGCAGGGGGTGCAATACTCGCAGCATTCGTTGAAGAATCCTTAACAAGTTAGGAAGATTAAGCGTAAGGTACGCCAAGAAATTCTGGAGTGTTCGCTGTCTTTCGTTTGATTATCTCGGAAATCATAATGCTTACGGATAGATGTGTAGGACTGCTGGAATAAAATATGTGTATTTGTCACTTTGTTCAGTACTTATAAAATTACTCTCGAATTACACTAGACATGCGCCCATCCGTAAGTTGATCGCAATGTAAATAGTCGACATTTCAATAAGACGTTCTGTCACACTGCATAATAATTCGTGCAGTGGTTCTCCAGATGTCTCATGCGGGCAGCGGAACAGACTGACACGTGGCGATGCGAATATACACGTTAAAAGAAATCGTTTTGCATACGCCAGAAACTCCGCGATAAGGGCTGTCCTTAAAGTACCGTAGATGTATCCAATCATATATGTTTAATATATACAGGATGTTCCGCATAAAATGTGGCAAACTGCAGGATGTTATGATACATGTCTTAACTGCAGTTGGGTTGACACCCGGTGGCAGTAATACAGTACAAATTTACACACAAATAATACATAGAACAACACAATTAACGACATTAATTATGTTGAGTAAAGAATGCTTTGTCAACAGACGCCCGATTGTCAACTGTTACATCACGACGGGCCATTTAACATTTCAGGGTTCTGCAAGGTAGCAGTTCCTATGAAGCACTTGCATGCTTACTCCCACGTGTGGCTAACAGTATTTATTCCCTTTCATTTCTCTTCTGGAACGCTGAAAACTGTGCAAACAGAACAGGGGTCGTTTGAACAGTAAACGGTGTAACATAATTGGAAGCTGACCGTCTTTGAAGTTGTTGACCCTTTTTTCCCCCTGTTTTTGAAATAACTACGTAAACTTACGTAACTAACTCGGTAATATAAAAATGTTACTTATTTTTTTAGTATTGATCTGACACAACTGTATTTTGATGATATACGTAGAGTTGGGTCAGACTTAAGTGCAGCTTTTGTTTTGTGGTGTTATGGTACACATGTTATGCACTATTTTAAATCTATATGGTTATCTTTCTTTTCTAGTGTTAATGGACACATAATTCCCTTTTCTTCTTTGTACACTACATCGAACCATATGAACTGTAAAATATTCGGTTATTGCCATGTACTTACATTCATATGCTCGTAGCGGTGTAACCGTCGATAATCGGGCATATGTTGATATAGTATTTTGAACTCATATAATAAAATACTGAAATATACAGTATGCTTGCTTGTGTGTGTGAGTGAGTGACATCTGACACTTTTGCCAGTGTAGGAAATAGCCTGCTGATCGCAAGAATTATAGAGAAATTTCGGGTATTATGAAATGGACATTGACTGAGGAATGCTACACACAAATCTTCGGCAGTTTGGTGCCGCAGAGCAGTGGAAGGTGCCGTAACAGTTCAAAGGTGCTTCTGCGATACCGCCATATTGTACGCGGTCGAGTTCTGGCACTTGGTGAGGTAGAAAGTAATGTTTCGCCATTTTGTGGATAATAGGGATGAGTGTAATGGTTTGCTGCTTCACAGTAGGCACGCTTTTTGAACTACACACTTTTGTCATTTATCTACTTGCAAACTTAGGGATGTCGTTACTTACAGAAGTGCAGTTATCAGTTTCAATCTCTTATATGTTTCAGAATTAATAACCAAACTTTTAACTATTCATTAATAGCCCCTCTATTTCTCAGTAACCTCCCGTCAAGTCCCTTGCAAAAATAAACTATTTCCAAAAGACTGCAAGTCTGCACTTGCGAATAATGCACGTAAAGAAAAGCGAATTTTGCTGATGAAATACAAGTAATTCTAGGCGCGTTCGCAGAATTGCGAGACCAACTATTAGCTTCTTCATGTCTGTCCGTCTTAGTCCGCATGGAACAACTCAACTCCCACTGGACGGATTTTCATTAAATTTGATATTTGAATATTTTTAGAAAATCTGTCGAGAAGGTTCAAGTTTTATTAACTCGGGCAAGAATAACGGGTGCTTTACGTGAAGACCAATATATATAATCATATCTTGCTTAGTTCTTCTTATAATGAGAAATGTTTTAGTCCAAACTTGTAGAGAAAATCAAAACACATTTTGTGTTCAATAAGTTTTTTCTCGAAAATCGTACGGTTTATGAGCGAAGTGGAGAAATATTGTAGAGCCGGGCAGGCCACACATGACAATAGGCGCTGCGCATTTCATGCTAGATACGTAAGGCTACAAATACAGCCACTCAGAATATATAATATTTATTGCTTTTTTACTACAACAATGGTTGCACGAACGTGCCCCAATATTACGTTAAACGTACGATGCCTGCCTTGTCTAATTTTTAGTGCCATTGATAAAGATGTTGGGCGAAAACACACCGTATTCCATTTTTATCTCCTTTCGTATGTTATAATTCACACTTCGTGGGTGGGTAAGTTATTTAACAATCTTATATATACTGCAGAGTTTGTTTAGCATGCGATGAGGTGGCACAGTGTTTATAAAGAAGTTAGGAGAAATGTCGGCCGAGGCGTATTTCAGCGTAACATTCGGGAGTTATATTCCACATACGAGGCAGGCGCTTTACAACTAGAACTAACTTCGATGCAGAATGTATTTTTTGGTTTGGCACGTAAAGGTTTGTATCGTAATTGATGATAGAATGTTGTAATAACATGAACTTTAACACATAATTTGTAAGAACGTGTGTAGTGTATCACCATACGGAACTTATTCTATGTTAGAGTGATCCATTAGTTATGCTATCGCTTTCGGACTGAAAGCTAAATGAAAACTTATCACTGCCGCCATATTGTTGTTTTTCCCTCCGTAGCAAGAGTTACATTACTTTTTAAGATGGTAACCAGAATTTTAGGGCCCTACGTTCAGTAGCACTGATATGAATGCCACGGTACTAGTTCGCTTTTTCGCCGTGTGGTTGTACGCAATTAAATGTATTACATTGGGATGGCGCTCCATACCGAGTTTCAGGAAACTGGTCAGGCACAAGGGTACTCACAGGAAACGTAGTGTTTTACCAGGGGGAAGGGAGGCTGAAGATGAACAGCGCTGCGAAACGATATGGGTTTTAAACCTTTCAACTAGATGATTAGTGCTGACATGACGAATATGTGTGCGTGGATACAGACATTACTGGCCGTCAAGTTAAATATAGGCGTAGTTGAACATCATTGGCCAATGGCATCTTACTTCTTCACAAGTTGTGTCACAAATCAAATCTCTCGCTACAAATATGCACCGGCATACAAGGAAATTAGGAAATTTAGGTGTTTGCATTACGTGAAAACTGTGGCGCTTTCACCGCCGTTTAATCATTTAAAAAACACGCGTTTCACGGAAAAAAAATGTGGAAGCTGTAAAATGCTTATTTAATTTTTATTTACAACTGTTGGTTGAAACAATTTTCGTTCTTATGTTTATGGGACCGTGCATCATCTTTATAGTTGAGTAAAGAGAAACCAACTTGATGCCACTTATTTTATTATATATTCAATACTCATTCAGTGCTCAACATGTTTCGGCCGTTAATAC
>Ga0123355_10014689_pt1 | contig 12259 bp, 6 predicted proteins | sample TergutEmb28metaG_3_FD_89872 | JGI IMG/M metagenome (GOLD analysis project Ga0123355, IMG submission 89872) | Embiratermes neotenicus P1 segment gut microbial communities from Petit-Saut dam, French Guiana - Emb289 P1 | ecosystem: Host-associated > Arthropoda: Insects > Digestive system > Gut ...
ACACACACACCACTCACTCACACACACACACACACACTCACACACACACACACTCACACACACACACACACACACAAAAGTGTTACGATCCTATTTGACATCCCAGAGAATTTAAATCGTTTCGCCATCTTCTCACTTCCAATGGAATATACAAAAAAGCAATTTGTTTCTTACATTAAAACATAAAACATATTCATGTTCCAAACCTTGGCCGACGTCGGTTATGCCCTCGCAGACCCTCAGTTAAACGTCGGAACACAAGATGCTGCCTGTATTTCAGGACAACACGCACACATCTCTAACTCGCAATGCCATTCAACGAAATCCAAAACTCACCGACAGCAGGGCACAACTGGGTGGCTCTTTGTTAGGTCAGTCTATGATCCCAGTCGTAACGACTGCACTCCTACCGACTGAGCGTAACGCACACTGCTCTGGCACAATGACAGTTTCTCTGAGCGACTGGTGACAGTTTGAAAGCTCACTTGTGCTAATAATCATTACTTATCAATTCATCGGTACTGCAGTAGCTCCATTACGTGTACACTTTAAGTGAAAGTGTAACTCTCAACATTTCTAGTGTTCGTATAAGCGTTTTCGCGTTACGTTAATAAAACAAGGACTGTGCTATAATTAAGTATGAAAAAAGTGGGTTTTCTGAAGCTGAGTTATTGCTGAACACCTGTTCAGGTATAAAAGCATGAACGGGCAGAGCGAAGAATATATATATATATATATATATATCTCGTATAACAAAATTAAACCGACCTCAAGAGGAAATCTTTATCGGTACTTGATCGTGACCAGAAGGAAACATTTAGTTCTCACAGCTGGAGGTAAAACGTGGTGGGTGAAGTCTGTATCAGGCGCCAGGCGTCGGGAGTGCGGTCTGACGAAAAGAATCCTGAAAAAGTATAGGGTATCTGGTGTTACAGGAAGAGGAATGTGTGAGCCAAACAGATTGTGGATTGCGTAGAGGGCGGAAACCAAGTCGTCCACAGGACTGCCTTGTGAAGAAAAACTGAAATATAAAGTTGATAGAAATGACGTAAATGGAAAGATTGAAATGGAACAAGTGTGATAAAAGTATTTCGATCACGATGCTATAAAAGACGTAACGTATATCTAAAATTTGACTCCAGTTGTATTCACCAATTTTAATCACTACACATACAATATCATTACCAATTACGATACATTTGAGTACTTTACATCTCAAATACGTGTTATTTCGTTTTAAAGATTTCAGGGCCTTTACTTAATACACTTCCAAAATAGCTGATGTGGGAAAAATATAAAATTAAGATTTACCTGAGCAAGGAACAAGCAGTAAAGTGCGATGAAGAGCTTACTGTTATTTCTTGGTTACCGCGCCATACGTTTCGCTCATTTATAGACATATCGCCTATCGTAACTCCGAATCAGAACAGACACGTTACCAATCGGTACTGTTAGAACGCGTTGTCATTCTTTCCCGTTCTCAGAATTTCGAATTTTGAATCACTAAATAATATTCCTTGATATCGAGTAAGAAACATGAAATAATATTCAATCAGTGTTATCGAAATTAAAAGAAATGTCTTTTTCAAAGATTGGAAATCGAATTCGAAAGAGATTATAATTACACAACATAATTCCTTCGGCAAGTATAGAAGCGCATACAGGATAACCAAAAAAGAAATCTGAACAAAACTTGTGCGACGAAAAAGCAGTTAGTCCTCTAGCCTGATTTAATCTCAAATTAAAGAGAAGTGATAATTTTGCAAGGCTGAGCTGAAATGCATGTCGGACAACGACATTCTGGAATCAATATAACGTTTTTTTTCCTTCTTCTTATGGCGATGCGACCCAACGTGGGCTATGACCTCCCCATTCTCGAGATTTCTAGATCACACACAATGACGCACCGCCCTCAGTAGGACTCCTCTGGACTACTGATTAGCTCTTCGCAGAGACCTATACCAGACAACACACAACACTCACAAGAGACAGGTATCTACGCTCCAGGTAGGATTCGAACCCGCAATCTCAGCAAGCGAGTAGCTGCAGTCCCACGCCTTAGACCGCGCGGCAATTGGGACCGGCCACTGTAACATCTATCATGTAGAAATATAAAAACAAGATAATATATAGCAATAAATCGATTCTTTAAATTTTCAGTACCAAAAACACACACAAACACGGCTTGTAATACACATTATATAATAAAGCGAACGTATATATATAGGCAGAAAGCAGGTATGTTGGTAAAATATTGGTACAGATGACTTACCCGCTGACAGAAAATAACCAGAAACCATGAATTCCAGATAAAAATCGATAATGCACGACCTCTAAAATCAGTACTATGAAATTAAAACAAAGACCGCTTACAAGAATTAGAAATGCAACTTTAAGATTCGATAAACTAAACACGACATATCCTCCGTCCAGATTAACTTCCCCGCCTGAATCACTCATATTTGACAAGCTCTGTATTCTCCGGGAGTATCTTGAATCTGCATAATATTTCTCTATCAGACCTGCCTCGACTGCCCAGTACACAATCCAGTTAAATGGTTCAGGAAATTGGCTTCCTTTCTCTACGAACATTGTCGATGAGAGTCGCATTATATTTTAGTCAATATCACAGATTATTTTCGGAGATTTCGGATAATGGCAATAAAGTGGTTCACAAATATCGCATCACAAAAGGACACAAAATCCCTCTTCTCTATGAATCTTTCGAGACACCCTCACAGTCAGCACAGTACTTCCTTTTAGCTCTGAGAGCTGCGTGTCCCCGGTCAGATGAATCGTTAAGGAGGGAAATAAGAACTTCAGGAATGTTCAAGGATACCCGTATTCCAGTCCAGAAGAAAGAAGAACCTCATCGATCGATGAAATTTGTTTCTTCATACCAGGGATCCACAAGCACGCTGGTGAAAACCGTTTGAAAAAACAGTGCTGACGGCACAGGAATACCAAACGACCAACCTCAGTTTATCGGAAACCGGCTGCTCTGTCACTGACACTCCCAACGTAAAAGCCCAAATATTATAAAAGCAGTATCTGACATTTCGGTAATGTTGAGGTTCATGGACATGTCTGTTGTGCTGAGTTTTAGCTAAGTACAAAAATAAGACAGTGACGAACGCAAGGACAAAGGATAAACCAAGCCAAGCAGACAGAGCAAATATCTGTGATATTTTGTGTAAGCAGGAGACTGGCTGGGGGCATGGGAAAAATGATTTAATTCCAGAAAAGAAGCAAGAAGATAAGCATTCTACCGCAACCAACATTGGACTTCTTACTGTCAAACATACAGCGGCCAGGTTTGTTCTTCCAAATATAAGATCAGTTATAGCAGCGTAGATTCTAGCAATGCGATCATCAGACTGACCGAGAAGTTGATAAGATACGTATAAATTCAGGGCATTCTTTACTAAATATAAGAATGATATTTCAATTGCCGTAAAATTGTAACTTGTCTGATTTCTTTCGTCCGTGTAATTTCCGTTGTCTACTAAAACTGGGGGTAATTGGCAATGGGCAGTAAGTTTATGAACTACAAGTACATACTATCTGCAGGTGATGTGTCAGTGATCAGAATGTTTATCGCGGTTGTCACTGGTAGCTGGAATTGATACTAGCACGGATTTTCTCAGTTTGAATTGTCGATGCGCAATGTCTGTCACGATCAGCAAAAGTGCTGGTTAACTGCAAACAATATTACGTCTTGCAGCATCCCAAATGTCATTATCAAAAAGAGTCGATTCGTTGTCCGCATTGCTACTGTAAGTATCTGCGCACAAAGCAGAATTGTGTTAAATGCTGAAGAGGTATACAAATTATATTTAGCGAGTTTGAGGAGATTAAAACATGCATTTCGTATCCGGCTATATATATTGATTTGCTGTCTGATTCTTCAAAATGTTCATTGTTGGCAACATAATTAGACACCATTCATTTATCATTCATCCAAATCTTACATAAAATCTACAAGAGAAATTATTTATACATCTGTATGTACACAGTCGATCCAGTTAATAATTTGTTGTAATCACAGTCTGCAATTCCATCAAGACAAAACCTAATTAATATTTTTCCAAATCAAGAAACCAAAACATCCAACGTCGAAGAAGTAAGTTTTGTTTATTTATTGGAGGATAATGGAGGATCTGGCAATGTAAAAATTTATTTCATACATATAAATCCCTTAGATTTTGTTTGTTATAAATTTCAATTTTTATTTATAATAGAACAAACGACAGCAGTAAGTCCTTTTCCTTGAAGGGTTTCTCTGACTCCACTCTGCAGCATCGTAAAATCTGAAGAGGGTGCACTATACTGTGAGTGACGTGAAATCGCTTATATTCGGTGAGAAAGACGTCTTATCTGACGACACTCTCAAATGCTGAGATTATACATCGTCGGTGACAGAATATGGAAATGAGCATGGAATATCGTTGGAATGACACTGACAAGGAAACAGGGAGGTACTCGGTGAAATGCGTGCCCAATATCTTGTTCAACACAAATCCCACACAGACTCGAATCTGAGGAACCTATTTCGTTAATATGAACTATTATTCTTTGCAGGAAAGTAGAAGTATCGCCACAAGTCGCGATCGTATGGTTTACAATGAAGGATTCGTCATATACGAAAAAGAGAAGACGTCGTGTTCATTAGGATGAGGGTACGTCTGTTGTGTCTGATTAATGAGGGGTTGGCGTGATATCTGCAAGCAGGAAAGACAGGGTGTAACGTGACACGCCTTGCTTTCACTAATCAATGCATGGTCTATCCCACAGAAAATATCGATATAGTTGTATCTGGGCTAAAACAAAATTCACACTGATTTGAAAAAAGCTGATTTTCTTGGAACGGAATTCCGCAGGTACTTTTTCCGTGGATTTTATTAGTAACTGCAGATCCGATTCCTACAATGCAATATTGACATTCATACCTTCGTATGGTCTTCCAACTCGTTTGAAATGTAACAAAGAACCAATTTCGGATGTTTTTCTTCAGTTTATTAAATCAACTTCAGTTGGAACTGCTTCATTAAAAAGCAAGAAAATGTTGTCTCCTTTTTCGTCATATTTTGGCCAGTTGAACTTTCTCGTGAATCCACACGCTCACAGCGAGACCCTACTCGATGCTGAGTGGGTATTATCCGTCATGAACAACGTCAGAACAAGCTTAAGAAAACGTCGCCATTACTGATGTAAAACACGCCCGCTGTATGACACTCGTGAAAGGTAAATCCGTCGCCAAATTGAGAATACGAGATATGGCGCGTGACGTCCGTCCCCCTGCTTAGAGATGTCACCACTGTCTCTCATATCAGACACCGCACACATACCCGTACCGTACAAAATATCGTGTCGGGGTTTTCAGTCGTGACGAATCCTTAACCACCAACCATCCGCTCTCGACTTACGGACATTCCTGTGCGTTATGGCGTAATAACACGTGACGAAGATAACCTGTACACAAATTTGTATGTGGCTCACACTAATACACTGCAAAGTTTGAAGAATGTACAGCGCCCTGGACGAAAATTAAAGTCTCCTTCGATGTTAAGGCCGTGTAGAAGGCGAACAGTTACCGACGTTTCGGAGCAGCGTGATTTGTACATTTCCAGGTTCCATCTCTGGCAGACATTGTCCTTGAACAACTATAGATTTCTCTTTTTTAATTATTGGGAAAGTGATGCCTCTCAATTAACGCATGACTAAAACGTTTGTTACAGGCTTATTAATTTTTGTGCGTTATTGAAATAATTTTTACCCACCAATTCCAAGAATTCCAGTACAGCTTCAGACAAATGTATTAATCGCACTTTAATAGCATTGTCTAATGACAACAAACCTGTGCTATCAAAGTAATCAGTTACACAAAAGCACATACACACAGATTCTTTAAATATTAAGACACTGCGATAGAAGAGTCTAGGGAACATCTGCAATCATCTTAATGTATGTTGATAACATTCCAAACTTACACTTTAATTACACAAGCCTTGTCGTCGTAGAAATCCAGTTACATATTTAAACTCGTACTTTCTTCTCCAGTGAACAGTACGGAACTGTGCAAGCTCACTGCCTTTACAACTGCAGTAGGCACTGTTCAACTCAACCGCAGTCGTTTCATAACGACTATCGTACTGCGTACATCAGATATACAAATTAATTCACCCGTCTTTGCTGTTGCTAGCCACTACGTCTTCATATTAAACACATTATTTACCTCAGTTTCGACTGGTTATTGACGATGAAGTGATGCTATATACAATTACTATTAATACCTCATACCGTAGTAAGGAGCTTAGTGTAGTAATACATACAGTCAAACACAACTATATTACCTCTGTTATTACAATGCGGGTTCTAACAACGACATGTTTCGGTCCTACATGTGGACCATCTTCAGGTTGTAATTAGACTAATTCAGTTATACTACAATGTGTGGAGCATTCTTGGGAAGTAGGTGGGGGGGGGGTACCATGGTCCCGTTTTTTAGGTGGAATTGTCATTGGTAGTATGTCAAGCCCAATTTATCAATATGTTAATGGGTACTGCTCTTATGTGCTAACCTAATTACAGTAAATTCACTAAAATTAATAGAATGTCGTGTCCATTTACAATTTTACCAGTGGGTACCATTCGTATGTACTAGCCTAATTATCGTAACTTAAATTAATCACAGTGTGTGTAACTCTGCATTTATCATGTTTACGTTGCTAAGGTGCATTACTCCTGTCATTAATCTATGGCAGTCTCTATTGAGCACGGATTTCACAACCTGTTTGAAATAGTCATTCAAGAGTGTGTTTACACTGGGTATTTTTAATTACTAGCGTTGGTTTCTGCTTGCATGGTGGGGGCAGTCCTAAGTGGAAGCTGATCCTGCTGTTTATCTATGAACAGTTAGAACCCTCATTGTAATAACAGAGGTAGGCCTAATAGAGTTGTGTTTGACTGTATGTATTACTACACTAAGCTCCTTACTATTGTATAAAACACAACGGGGATGACGCACATCAGAATTAAGACCTCATACCGTCATAACACAAGACGAATTCATAAAAAGGGAAGGATTTATAGGTGCGACTTTATAATAATTTAACAAGCAGCCATTTTCGATCAGGCATGTAAATCACGATGGTAAAAATAGAGTCAAACCGGTTGGCTGCTCCTCCTGCTATTACAGTGGGGGAATTTTCATTCCACATAAAACATTAAAATATATCTTAACCCCCAAATTCTTGTACTGACGAAATTCAACACACTGAACAGTGGATACACAAACTGTTCAAATAAAAGGAAATAAAACAAATCTGATGTTCAGGTGACCGTGCAGCGTGATATATTCTTATAATAAAACCAACTAGATGCTCTAATTTCTCAAATTTGTTTTGGAATAAAATTCTACATGTTTCGGACAGTTCCTCTGTCCATCATCAGGAGTTTTTCACTGTACACACAGCATTAGGTAGCTGTCAGTAAAACCTGTATGACATTTACACAACGAACCGAGAACAAAACGACCGATGTGGTAATTCAACAACACAGTCGCAAGCTCCTGATGATGGATATATTAATGTCCGAAACATGTTGAGCACATAAGAAGTGAAATAAAATAGCAAGTGACATCAAGTTGGTCTTTAATTCTTCAACAAATACTATAATTCATCCCCGTTTGTACGCAGGTACATATGAGAAATATGTTGCCATGGAACCCTCTCTTGTTCGTAGCTATGACTAGAATATCGCAAGTTGTCCTGTAGATCAGACAGAAAGCGGATTTTAGCTGCAACAGGTCATCTGCTGTTCTATTTAACATGTAACCTGTGACAGGCAGTGCTTGTGTCGCTTCTTCGCAGCAGTTATGACAACCAGTGTCTCTGTTTTCTCACTGACACATCACCTGCATGCATTATGTTGGTGACGCATATGTTGCTGGATATTTTGAATGAGGATTGTGAAATATTTTTGGAAATTGTACAGACATAGAGACCTTCAAGGCAAAACATAACAACGGACGCAATCATGAGACTAATGAAATATTTGTATGGCCCGTGAATGGAAGAGATGGTGTTCTGCCTAACCTCCTTCTTCAAACATAAGACATTAATATTGTCCCTTCACGGAACAATGGAGCGCAGTTATTTGCCGTATCCGTCCATCCTTGTGATTTTCCGGACATACGGGCTCACTTCCTGGAGAAGTGTAGGGGGATAGGACAAAATCGCATATGGACCTATTCTCCAATTATTTATCTCAGTAATGAACCAACTTGATGCACAAAATTTTTGTTTTACAATAAGTTTATTTCATGCCTCTGTATGTTTCGAACACATGTGCTCGAAACATGTAGAGGCACGAAATAAACTTATTGTAAAACAAAAATTTTGTGCATCAAGTTGGTTAATTACTGAGATAAATATATTGAGATGCACGGTCAACAGAACATCAAAATCTATTCTCCAAAGTTTTCAACAGGCAAAGGAGGACATTCCTTGAAAAATCCTGAAACTAATATCGAATTTAAATTGCTGTTTAGAAGGTAACAGACCCCTGGTTGGATGAATAGATTAGTATTCCCAACTGCTTCGCATCCGCCAGGTCTTCTCCGCAACCACATGCGGGGATTTGACTAACTATACGCTTACAACAGTGCTGGCGAACCTTTGTGAGGGCACGTGCCCAAATTGTACATTAATTTCGAAGAAATTCTTTCACGTGTCCATGGACATTTGAAGAGCACAATGAGGTCAAGTAGTCTTCCACAATTATTGTCAATTATTGCATTATTATTAATGCCTATTATACTGTATATTTAATACGTAATATAATTATTATATTTATAATAAAAGCCTCCTCGAAGAATGCGATAAAGAAGAAAATTTGGAAGCAAATGGGGCTGCTACGACTTCCTGCTTGAAAAGAAGATTTAGAATATTTTGTCCAATGCCACGTATTCGCCCAGTTACTGTCAGGCCGGTGCCCCAGTGGCAAATAGGCAAGCAACACTTCGCACCGCTCCAGATTTGTGTAAAAATTCTCACTTGCAATGTGATTTGGTAGCAATAATAACTCAAATACAATCTTTGTGCAGTCAAATTCATTCATTCATCAGTATTCAGCCTTGAAGGCCGGGCTTAGCAGGAACCAGAGCCCAGTCATGTGACCGGTATGGCTCTGGCACACTGCATCCTGGGCAAGTTCTTGGGTGTAGTTTGCCATTACTTTCCCTCGCCTTTAGACGTTCCACTTTAGCCGCCAGGTGCCTCCGTCCGCAAAGACGCGAGAGATCCTAGCAGCGAAAGGTGGAACTGTGGGCGAGAAAGATGTCCGGTAGTAATTTTGCCTAAATTCCGTCTTCCACTTAAATTTAGGGATCTTTTACATGCCGCAAATCTACGACATGGGACCGAAGGCTTTACTTCTCCTCCGAAGGAAGGCGTGCTGAGGATTTTTTCGCCCTAAAAATCCGACGGCTTCGGCTGGGTTTGAGTACTAAAGGCCAGCACGCTACGTCTAGACCACCGAAGCCGTCAGAGATATATATATATATATATATACATACATACATATATATATTATTAACAATATAGAGACTCTGGTCGTACAAAAGAAATTTAAAAAAAAATTGGGCCAACAACGAATGTCGGGTGCCATTTTGGATAAGCGTGCCATATGTGTGTAAGCCATGGTTTAGAGTTCCGTGACCATTGAAGGGAGTTACTTTCTCTGTTCCCTTCTTCTTTGCAGCTTCCGAGTCCGTGAAGTTTACTCCTGTCTATGCTCCATCCAGTCTACTTCAATAGTCACATTCCTTCTTTATAATGTTTAAAGATTATTCTAACTACGCAGAGCATTATTACATCAACTGCTAAGTGTTAACACTTATGTAAATTATACCAAGTGTTCAATTCGGTTGTGAAATTTAGCACCTGCGTCACTGAGATTGTCAAATATATATTTTGTATCATTATATGTCGTAACTTCCATTTCTCCTCCGAGGATGACTTATTATATCATTAAAATAGAGAATATCGGTAGTTTAATCTCAGCTGTTGGTCGCGGTTTCGTGTCCGTCACTCTCGATCAACGACTTGGACAGATTCCGTCATCTCACTTCGACAATTGGAAGTACGACAGTGGCAAGAAGGATAGCCTATCTCGACGCCGGTGCATAACAATGCCGGGACGGAGATTGATTCGAGCGAGTAGCACGTGCTTGCCCTGTGCGCCAGCGCCAGTGTGAGGAGGAGTCTGCCGAAAGTTGTGGAGCGGGTCGGGAACAAACAAGTCAGTTCCAGTAGCTGCTTGTCGTGAGTGCCACGCAGGTGAAGAAGTAGCAACCATCGCAAAGAGATCGGCGGTGTAGGAGATATATTTGGGGAGTTGTTCTGAAGGGTTTGGGGCTTCGGTGGGGTGATGACAAGGTGGTGACGTGACATGAGCCCAGTAGTGACCTGTTGGTGCGGAAGTTGTAGGACGCTCGACACGCTCTCATGGCGCTACTTGGGCACATAGTGATGACAGCAATCATCTTCAGCACAGCACTCGGTAAGGGATTCATACCTCATATCACATGTAGTTAATTCGTTGAGTGCTAGATTCTCGTGACATATACTTCGTAACTCAAACTAAAAAATTAATACGACATACCTATGAAAAATAACGCACACGGAACTGACTTTGTCCATTCAGAAAGGTGGTCTATAAAATTATCTTATTCGCTGCAAACCAGTCACCTAAAGATGGTTAAAATCAACTCCTTAAGAAATATGTATACAACTTACCAGACAGTTTCCTATTAATTACTTTTACAAACATTTGCAGAATAAACTGATACTGCCTTGGGATTTCTTTAATGAAAATCTCCAAGTAAAAAACATGGAAACTAAATTAAATGGCCTTTCAGTAGAACACTGAAGCTCCCTGTTAGGTACCTATGCATACGGCCACTACAGTTTTGTTGGAAAAATTTCCAATATATTTGGATTCCAAAATCATATCTTAGAGTGATAAAATTAGCACAGATTATCATGAAGTTTTTAAATTAGAAATCAGTTAATATGAAGATCCAAACACTACATTCCTGTGATTTCAGGGCTACTGTAGCAAATACCAGCACAGTATGACAAAGAAATAATATCCATTATCGATACTTCCCACAACGTAGCTTTTTAACTGTCCTTGTCGTTAGCCATTAAAATCTAGAGACACTTTAAGCTTACACAGTGCAGCCAACCAGATTGATTAACAAGCGACATTTTTGATCTTAGACGTGAAAATTTTACGATGTCCGAATTACATTAGGTGAGTTGATGTCAAGAAATCCACTATCTATGCCTAAAGATTACAATAGCAATCACTTCTGCCGAATGCGAATCAGTGACCAGAGTGGGTGTAAAGATGGGGCCTAAATCTTACAGAAATACTGCTTAATTTTTGGCGCCGGAATTATTTTTTAAATTTTGGCACACCCTCTATATGAAATGTGAATAATACAGGAACCCAATACGTTAGATGTATGAAACAAACTGCATTTTGAAGAGGAAAAAACGGAGAGTATACACCGTGTTTAAAATATTCAGTACCTATATTTGTTGAATAAATATATAAAATGCAAAGTTTAGAGGTTAGCGGTGCGGTACGACCACTACAGTGGTCGTTAGGCGTCAAAGGGTTAATTATAAGTTTGGTGGTAAATGTGTGCTGTAGACACACAAAGAATCGTAGTGGCTACTCAAAACTTCTGACGCTGCTCGTAAGATCTCGCTCAAATCTGTTGCCATTCCCTGTGTCGTTAATAATTGGTGGCTTTTGGACGCATGGTTTTATACAAAATTACCAATGTTTCGGTGGCATATCCTGTTCATATGTATTGGAAGGCTGGCTCCTACAAAATGCTGGTACATATTCACAAGTTCCTACCAAAAATCCCGGCGTCTCATTCAAGAAAACTGAACCTCATATGTCACCAGTGTCTACCAGGAAAATCGATTAACAACTAGATTTTCAATTTGAGCTAATGAGATATCAATAAAAAGTAGACGTATTACTAATCAACCAGTACAAAGCACATGCTGATCATCACGCTGAAGTAACTATCCTAGCAACCCGAAGTTTTGTGATCGCTTGACAAACATCCCCCCCCCCCCCCCCCCCCCCCACCCCCCAATTACCCCCCCCCCACAACACCGGCCCCTTTTTTCCTATCCCCAAGGGAAAAACGCCCCTTTTACTTTTTCACACC
>Ga0123355_10014690_pt1 | contig 12258 bp, 5 predicted proteins | sample TergutEmb28metaG_3_FD_89872 | JGI IMG/M metagenome (GOLD analysis project Ga0123355, IMG submission 89872) | Embiratermes neotenicus P1 segment gut microbial communities from Petit-Saut dam, French Guiana - Emb289 P1 | ecosystem: Host-associated > Arthropoda: Insects > Digestive system > Gut ...
GGCACGGAATTGTAGAGGCCTGAAGATGACTAGTCTTTAGTCGAAACATGTAGCCATTATATAACTACACTATAAATAAATAATTAGATTGTGCTGACGTACACTTATGTTATAATATTTGAGCTCATTATGTTTAAAAGTGTGTGTGAAGTCCAGGTCAGGGATTATTGTTAGGAAACTGATGTCCTGGAACGTAACTTTTGAAAATCTTTTCCTTATACGTTCAGATAGGGGCTTTATTTTATGTTTAGTGGACACTTGATGTCATTTTATGTCTTATTGTGACAAGAATGCAGAAAATTTGGCAGGATGAAGAAGCTCTTGTTCACTTGAGGTTCTCACAAGCATATTGCTGATGATGCAAGTCTTCTGGGACATTATGTTTTGTCATTGGTTGTGTAAATCCTGACATGTGGAAAGGATGTGCTGCCATCATCTTTAGATGCAAAAGTCCAAGCAACATTCTTCATGGACTGCTTGACCCTCAAGATGAAGGTGCTGTTTTCCTTTGAAACATCGGGAACTACTCGCCCAGTAACCCGATGTCATGTCCCAGAAGACTTGAATCCTAAACTCTTTTCTGTTATTTAAGTTCTTATTGTGTCCAGTGAATTAGTGTATAGTTGATGTAGAACATGTCGCTTATTACAAATACAGGAACTGAAAGAACATTATAAAAGGATACATATACTGATATCACATTGTTTTCAAATCTGTAGGAATTCTTTGGTGAAACAGTAACATTGTATAAAATGGCATAAGCATGCATTTGGCTTTAAGTAAACATCAAAGAATCTGAGAAATAGCTGCATCTGACATGAGGTGAACATGGTGGGGACATATTGAAACTAAAGAAATAACATTTAATTGGACAGAAGCCCATTTGTGCAAAAATGCAAATATTAGCAAGTCCAAGTAGTACAGAAATAATGGATGTTTCAGAGGTGTGATTGATACTAAACGTTAAATGCCAGCATGAGTAACCACCACCCAGGAATTCCCAAGCTGAGTAGTAGCAGCCCTTAACAAGAATCTGCATAGGTTTCCTTTGGAAGAGAAATTTGTCACTAATCAATTTTGTGGATACAGCAGTAGGCTTTATGGTACAGGCTCCAAGCTTCTGTGCACATTAAAATGGCAAATATGCTTATGACATTAATTAGTTAATTATAAGTTCTTAAATTCTTCTATAAAACAGCAACAGCATTTAAATCGGCATGGTGTAATTACAGTGATGTGCAAACCCTGTCCCTTCTTTCCTCTTCTGTAGCTCTGACTGCCCAAAATCATTTCAGCCTTCCTGTACAATTGACACACTTTCTCCTGCCAGTCACTTCAGCATCCACCAAACCTAATTCAGTTGCCTTGAAGAAGGAGGCAGCATGCCAGTGATCTGTAATAACTTGGAAGACTATTACTTGAGCTCCACCTGCCAGGAAGGCCTGAAAAGTTTCATCACATTAATTGTGATTAGAACTAGTTTTTATGTTGTGGCAGTGTGCTGTATGGTGTACTAATTGTCCAGCAGTCTGGGAGCCATTACAAAATTCTAAGTGCCAGAAGTGTGACATGCAGCAAGTGTGTGCCATTGTACAAACTTTAGTCACCATGCAATAAAGTGTGGGATTTGTGCATATCTAGTGTCCTGTATTATCAGTTATAGCACCAGTCTTCTTTTGCATGCATACATGAAGAGAATGGGGTTGACATATTCAATTTTGTGAAACTCCTGGATAGAAGTGACCGAGCCTCAATCTTGCAGAGGGAGAGAGGGAGTGTGTGCGTGCATGTGTGCATGTTCCCTCTATTGGAAAGTGAACCTGCTCCTTGCATAATTATTTGGTCCAAGTTAAAGAGTTTGAATAGATGCAGTAGTGTGCTTGGGTATATTAATAGTTGTCTGGAATAAATGGGCTGCATTATTTTATGGCTTGGGGAGTGTTACCGATCGTACATCCCTCAGTACCTCAAATATACAGGAATATGAGCTATAGAACAGTGCCAATGGTAAGTGAAAATTGTTACTGCAGATGTGTATGCTTCAGTTTTGTTTCCTTGCAGTTGCAGTGAACACATGTTCTGGCAGTGACCAAGAGCATGCGCAGCACCAGTCACAACCTCCATCATGTGCATCTTTGTTTTCAGCAGTGCCAGGGAGCCGGCTTGTGTTCAAGGATAGCGAAGTGTATTTCCATTCTGACTTGTCAGAGAAGTTGTTGACAGCACTGAGTGAGAAGGGCAAACTGAGTGATTTGACAATGACATTATTTGATTCAAACACCACTAGACTGAGGTAGTTACCAGCACTGTTATAGATTTATATAATTTATCCATTAATATTGGTATGGCCTCCAGGTGTGCTTGGCTGTGGATGTATATAATAAGCAGTTGTGGACAGCCAGCAAGGGGAGGTCCTCCATCTTGGGGATTTGGCAACTGGCTTATAAGTCCATACTGTAAAATGGCAGTGTGTTGTGTAATGTTACACATAGCCTAAGACTTGGACAATCCTTTGAAACAAACTAAGCAGTGGAAAATTGGGGGAAAACCTGAAACAAAGGGATGACTAGGAAGCCTTAAGTTTAGATGGGAGCATGATATTAAAATGAATTTGAAAGAAATGGGATCCCTATTTTATCTGATAACTTGTTTTGTCACTTTCTGCTGCTACTCTTGCTGCATATGTGGTCTGTCATTTCATTGGCCTGCAGTAATGTGATAAAGCAGCTGACATAAACTGGCAGCTGATATTTCACAGATACATTAGTGACCCTGCTATGATAAATATACTGTATTGTTAAATTTATGAGATATATATTCGGTATTCATGGTACTGGAGTCCATGTTCAAGTGTTAGAGCTGCCTAAGGGTGTTGTCAGTGCACCTGTTCCAGTGTATATCTTGTTTTTGTTACTGAGAGGTTCATAAAGAAAGTCCTACTGTATTATCATATTTTGAGTTGTCATATGAATTGATGTGACAGATGCACAGCGAAGTCCGCATGTTTGTAAACTTCAGTAGTTGGCATTTTGACTTTTCTCCTGCCATTCCACAGATCACTCTCATTGTAAGATTGTAATAGCAGTGTGGTTTATGAGCCTTCTGCGGTGTGACAGTGTCTTGTTGGGTGAGCTGTTCTCAATGATGGGTTGTGGTGCTTTCATCTTCAGTGCATCGGACTGTTTGACACAGCATCACATCTTGGAAGACTTGAACTTTCTGATAATAGCATTGCTTAATTTGATGATTTCATAGGATTGTGTTGTCCACGGCAGTGTTAGCATAAGGCAGTATTGTTGTGTGGAGATGAAGTTAGGAGGCCATAATTTATCTGCATCCATTAGCTATGTGCAATAAAGACTATTCTTTTTAATAGAACAAACACCTAAATTTTGTTTGTTTTCTTTCTCCCATCCCCAAATTAACAGCTTTTCCCATACTTCATACTGATGTTGTTATGATCTATTTAAATGAGAGTCAGAAATGGTTTTAAGAATTTCTTGGTTTTTGTTTGGAGTCATTATTTTATGGGACTCATATTAGTGGTCATTTTCCAATGCTATTCCAAAATGCATGTGGATGGCCACTGAATCAGCTACAGTTTATGTGATAAACAAGCTGAAAGGAAGTGACCACCAGTGTGGGTTGCATAGAATAAGAACCTTATAGTTTTGTTCTCTAAGTGCGTACTTTTTGAAGTTATTCATTCTGTGGATTTTAGTTAACATTCATTTATATCACATTCCACATGAATTTTATATAATTGCTCATTAAGCTTTTGTTTTCTTGTTGTGCAGAAATTTTAGTTCTTGACAAAGTCTATTTCATTTTGCTGTTTGTTTTGTATTTATGCTTCCTAGGTTATTGTCATAAACTTTAACATGTATGTATATAGGTGTGATGTTGTTGATCTTGCACATCCTACTGAACCATAGCTTAATTAGTTCTAAATAATTTTACTTTGGTGTATTTGTAATTGTAAATTATTATTGCCTGTTGGTTTGAAGTCATTCATTTTGTGCCGTTTCGTTAAAGTTCATTTATAAGTGAACATTCTCTTCAATTGTGCCTTTAATTGGTTTAATGTTCTTTTGTCAGCAGGCATGTACAGTTACCAGATGCAGGCAAACTTTCAATCCAAGGATTACGTGTCTTGAAGGGTCACAAGATTTCAAATTTGGAGGTGTCAAGAATGGTGGTTACTGTGAATGATCTCATTGGTTGCCTTGGGGAGTGGACTTTGCAGAATCTGCGATCCCTTAATGTGGCTCACAGTACGTTTGTGGATGGATCCAGGTAGTGTGTTTGTAATAAGGTACATCACTTTAAGATGACTTGGGCCTGCTGTCTTGTGGGTGCACGTCTATAGTATATGTTCTTCTAACCTGTTCTTGTTTTGTAATAAACATATTTTTATCACTTAAGCAATTTGTATGAATTTAAAAGAGCTGAAGCGTTGATTGTTACTGGCACCCTTGCTGTTCTGCCACAAATTGTGCTGAACAAATAGTGGTGTAAAACTGACGCATTATTTCCCACGCTGTCACATCATCAGCCACCTGAACCAAATCAGATGGGGGCAGTACACTGTTTTGAAATGCAGGATCAAACAAAGCACACTAGATGGTGTAAAATGCAGAAGATGACTATTTGAGCTGCTGCCAAGTGAAACTGAAAACCAAAAACTAGCAGTCTTGCCATCACACAGTATAAGGGAAAAGGAATAAGGAGATAATAGCAAATAGTAATCATTGATGGCTGTAGTTTACACAGTATGATAAGGAAACGTAAACCCTACACTTACGTATCTGGACACTAAAACATTCAAAGATGCTGATTTACTGGTTGCATGTACAGTCATTGCAGCAGTACAGGTACAACAAGTAGATACATTTCATAATTGTGCACTGTTGATACATTAAAATACACAGAACATATTTCAGGTACAATATCAGGTACCAGAACATAAAATTTTTCCCTTGTTTCTTCTCCAAAAGCATTCAGACTGTCGGGGGCTCACTGAGCTCCCGACACAGTGGGTACTGGAGGTTCTTCACTGGAGCCAAAGTGGCTGGGGCATGGAGCTGACCACTCACCTCCATCCAGTGCTGAGGTTAAGAATGAGTGGAGCTATGCCTCTGTGCCCTCATTATGCCTTCATGGTTTGCACAATGACAGCTTTACCTTCTTTAATGTTATACATTTTCTGTGTGCTTTGCCATTGTACACAAATCCTCCACTTCCATCTTGTTGTGGCCAAAACATGTAGGAACAGTAAATAATAAATACTGTGTAGCAGGTTGGAAGTGAGGGTCTGTGTGTAACATTACCCTCTTGTTACCTTTATCCGTCGTAGTTGTGATGTTCTGCACGAGTGCACAGACCTGTGTCAGAAAGTGACAAAGGGACACATCTACTGTTTTTTTTAATGTTCTTTTGCACTGTGCATTGTAATGTAATATTATACAATATAAACCAACAAAATGCACCTTTTCTAAACAAATATTCTAATTTATGTCTTCTACATGTGTTGAACCACAGGGCTCGTCTTCAGGAAGACTGTTGTATATACAGGTATGGTATACATGTATGAGCCACAAAATACGTTTTGGTCAACGAAGGACCGTATATACGACGGTGGTCCCATAATATTATAATACCACTGTGTTACAGTTGCCTACAGTATTCAGTACAGTAACATGCTGTACAGGTTTGTAGCCTAGGAGAAATAGGCTATACCATATCGTCTAGGTATGTAGTAGGCTATGCTTTATTATCTAGGTTTGTGTAAGTACACATCGCATGACGAAATCGTCTAACGACACATTTCTCAGAACGTATTCCTGTCGTTAAGCGACACATATCTGCATGTTCTACATGCTGAAATTACAATAAAAGGTTTCTGTAAGATATCTGAATATAAAATGTTCGTACTTTTTAAATGTCTCGATACAAACATAAAACACAGTTGTAAAAACTTATGATATAAATATAAATAAGGTAAAGGTAAAGTGATCCCGTTACAGGCCCAGTGTGGCCCAGAGGGTGGGTAGAGGTATAGCTCTACTCTTCCATGACCGCGGCACTAGAAGGGGGTGAGTGGTCAGCAGCATGCCCCGGCTGCACTTTATCCCCGGGAAAGACCCGGTACCTATTTTACAGGAGGCTGGGTGGGCCCCAGGGCCGGTCTGGATGGGCTGAAAATCTGGTCCCCACCGGGATTTGATCCCGGACCTTCCAGCCTGTAGTCAGTCACTGTACCGACTGAGCTACCCGGCCAACATGATATAAATACACACGTATAAGACCATAAAATGTTTACCTTAAGAGTTTTCAAGAAATGCAATACTGTGTTTCAGAACGTGATATAAAGAGAGACTGTATGTACCATCAGTAAAAGCAGTCTTGTAGGTAGAAGGGTGTGTTCAGTACTGAGGTCTAGGATGTTGGTAGTGTTATAGTATTGATCGGTGTATATTGCTGATGGAGGGTCATTTTGTTCTATATATGTATGTACGTAAAATGACCCTCACTAAGCATACACTCTATGTATCCTAAATAACAACCATCAATATGGACCCATTAACACTACCATGTCCCTCCAAAAACAAATCACTAAAACCACACTATTAATTCTTTATGAACAATTTTATATCCAATCACACTATTACCACAAGGAACTCATACTGGAACAAATCACAGGTGAAAAAGTACCCAATGTACCAATTGATCGTTGACCCCTGCATTACGTCTCCATCAGCAATATATACCGATCAATACTACAACACTCTACCAACTTCCCAGACCTCAGTACTGAACCTGCAAGAATGCTTTTACTGATGGTACATACAGTCTCTCTTTATATCACATTCCAAAACACAGTATTGCATTTCTTGAAAACATTTTATGGTTTTATAAGTTTATATTTATATCATAAGTTTTAACTACTATGTATTATGTTTGTATCGATATATTTAAAAAGTTCAAGTATTGTACAGTTAGATATCTTACAGAAGCCTTTTACTGTAATTTCAGCATGTAGAACATACTGTACTATACCATACCTGTAAGTACAGCCATCTTCCTGAAGATGAATAAGGACACGTGTACCTTACCAATCACCTTCTGCTGTGGGTGTGTCTGTAGGGCCTAGTTGTCCTGCCATTCAGGTTTTATGCAGAATTTTAATTTGTAGATTTTTATTGTGTCAGTAATGTGTTTTTGTGTCCTGCCTTATATTAGTTGTTTCGGTAGTTGCACTTTATTGAATGTATGGCTGAAGCTGGACAAATATGTACAGGTACTGTGTTGTGGTAGCACTGTCTAAGCTGCGCAGTCTGCAGAGCTTGAATGTCAGCGGTACGGAATTCAACAGGCATGGACTGGAGATTGTTGCTGAGGATCTCCCACAACTTGAGTGTCTGGATATCTCAAATACTGGGGTAGACGATATCAGTCCACTGCGCAAGTGTCGTGACCGTCTGAAGTCTCTCACCATGTATAACCTTAAAGTAAGCATTTTCTTTTATCATTAATCCTCTCAAGCCTAGTGTGCAGTAAATGTATTGCAGGTTTAACGTTGAGAACTGTTCGTCCTGAAGGCACCACAATTCTTCAGAAAGTTGGAAACCACTAAGTAGATGACACAGTGTCTCTTCCCAGAAGACTTTAATTTTCAGCATCGCTACTGTTAGAATCTCACATGTCACTATTCATTCTGTCCATACTATGTATGTATGTATGTGTGTATGTGTTTGTTATAATTCACACAAACAGCCATGATTTCTTCATAGAGTGATCACCATTTTATCTTTCTAATCAAAGCAGACTGTATTCTCTGTGAGGTGTGAACTATATATATGTATATAATAGAGATTAATTTCAGGCTATAAAGTGTTTGGGAATGTATCAGTGATGAGATGTTCTGGTGTCTGTAACTTTTTGCAGCAGTAAGGTGTTATTGAAGATTCAGGTCATCTGGGTTGTGGTGCTGTGTCTGTTAATGAATGGTTAATTTGATACTTACATTTCAAGGGTGTTCTTAACTGTTGAAGTTGAGAGTGCCATGATTGTTCAAAATGCAGGAGCCACTTGCTCAGTGACACAGTAATCACACTGTGGGAGGCCTGAATTCTCAGTGACACCACTGTGAGAACCTCAGATCTTACAGGGTGATTTTGTTGGATGGCAGTCATTCAACAGTCCTAGAGTAGAGCCTGAATTTGTACCAGACTGTATGTTGTCACATCCCAGTTGTCATAGTCACTGTCATGACGAACTCCAATTTACAGTTGGAAAGGACAGCATGTACTCAATTGTAAGCTAGTCTTTTTCCAGTTTTTCATTGTGTGAGAAGTTGATCAACTTAGAATTTGGTGTCATTTATCGGGGATAAATTTGGCATGTAATTTTGTGTACTGATTGTGTCTTTAATGACATATTTTACTGTGAGAGTGCAGTGGGCATGCTTTCTGTACATCTTACCGATACATTTAGTTGCATTTCATTGTTTTTTCTCAGCATTGCCAACTACAGCCATATGCAGCTTAATGTAGCTGAATTTTAAGCTTTATAGCTGGTCACATAGTCACAAGATGGTGACTCTGGTTGACCAGGGTGTAGTGATGTAAGTGGGAATAGAGGTATATTATTTTGGGCTTAGTATAACAAAATATGGATTACTTATTAAAATATTACCCGTTAAAAACCATGATTTTTCTTGTTTTCTTATTCAATGCAAGTATCAGCAATTGGCGTAAATTTGGGTCATCATAAATTGAATAGAAACAGAAATTCATTTAGTAAACAAAGATGGCATCTGATGAAAAATTTTCATATCCGAGCAAGTATGTTTATGCATACCAGTGAAAAGAAGCTTTGTATATGTAAGTGTATACACTGTTTGGTCCATTCAGACAGAAGTGTTCATACATATGCTTTATACGGTTAAAATTACATTAAAATTGTGCTCAAATAGTTAGGTTTATTTATACCTCTCAAGATGTTTCATTAAAATGAGTTTTAAGATTTTCACAGCAGTACAGTTGAATTTTCCATTGTTTGTAGATGTGATGCTGAGTCACCTGGTGTTTGTTTCCTAATGTTTTGAGACTTTGCATTGATATCAGAATGTCTGTAACCAAATATCCAGTGATGCAACATCATGTAACAAAAGAAAGGTACCTCGCATACAGTGCTGCAGAAACTTTGAACCTCACATCTCAATACTTTTTCAGATTGATGTCAGTGTCCACCCCTTCCCTGTTTGTAACCAGAAATAGTGATCACTGTTGGCCACTGCTAGCTTGTTCTTGCTTTTTGTTTTTGTTATTTCTTCACTTGTATCGGAATGAACTAATTTCTGCTCAGTAAATGTGGACAGCCCTTCCATGAAGTTGAAAGTAGGTTGAGAAGGGAAACTTTCATAAAATAGTCTGTTGTATCAAGTGGGAGTCTTTTGCCAAATATGATAATGTTGGTTACACTGTATTCTGTTTAGTACCATCAAGGAGTATGAGTAGTTTCATTTTACACTAGCAGTAATAAGTGATATGGGGAAATATAATTGTTATACAGTCACATTCAAAACGGTGGTTATAAATTATATGCAAAAGACTGAAAATTGGGTTTCTTCCTCACAACATTTATCTTGAGAATTCAGGTATTCTGCACATGAGACATTGTTGGGTGAGCGGTTTCATACATGAAAGGCCATTCTGTTCTTCTTGGACTGCTTGACCCTGAAGATGAAGGCGCCATATTCCTTTGAAGTGGGTTACCACTCACCCACTGACACACTGTAACATTGCAGAAGACCTGAATCCTTGAATGCATGCCAGTGGGAATCTCAGATCTCACGCAGCTTATCTTATTAGGCAGTTACAGTGTTTGTATCTTCAGTCTAATGTCGAAAATTATGCTCTTGAAAGCAGTATTGATATGAGGAGTCAAGTGTTTTGGAGTTGATGCTGTTTTGACTGGTGAATAGTTGTATGTAATTTAGGAGGTTGCTGCATTTACTTCGGGGTATAAGCTGTCCAAGAATGGTGGTATGTACTGTTCACAAATCACCACTGTCATATCCAAAAAGATGTGAACCTGCATCAGCATGGCTTGACATATTTTATGACCCACAGCTTTACATAAAGTTTTTGTTACGAAAGTGCATAATTGATACAGGTTAATAGGGTACATAGCTGTGATAAGTATTAATATTGAAAAGAAATTTTTTGTCCATTGTGTGATTATGTTCAAAGTCACATGAAAGTGACTGCTGAATTTTGCTTCTTTCTGTACTCTGCTTTTTCTGTGTGTGTGTGTGTGTGTGTGTGTGTGTGTATGTATGTGTGCACACGCGCGTGCATGCCTAATTGTGTGTATGTGTGTGTGTTTTAATGTTCTCTCACTGAAGAGAATAACTAAGGCCGAGAGTGTTCGAGAACAGGGTCCTGAGGATGATATTTAGGCATAAGAGGAAGGAAGTAGCAGGCGGGCTGACAGATTAGATTAGATAGGGACAGCGACAGACAGATCTGCTTGTTATGACACAAAGAAACAGCACAAACGTTTTCTTCACAGGTTTCAGAAGGTGAGAATGTGGTGTCTGTCCTCCTAGAATTGCATCAGCTTCGGGTGCTGGATATGTCCTATGAGAAGAATGCTCACCCATTTGAGATGCCCCATCCATCACGGACACATATTGCCAGGTTACTGAACTCAAAAAGTTGTTTGATGCACCTGGCTGTTCTAGACATCTCTGGTAAGCAGAAACTGAAACTGTAAATGAATTACATGCATTTGTTGAATCTTGTCAGCAATGTGTAACATTGTTTTTAACAAAGTGTAGTACATTTCACATTTCCACTTCTGTTTTTAAGTTGGAGATGTTAGCAGTGATGCTGACATGAAGGAAGATAAAAATTATGACATGTTGTAACAAGGGGTAGTGAAGTGCATTTAGTAGCCTCTCCTACCTAAACCCCATCCTCACCTGCCTATGGTGCAACCTCCCCTAACTGCTGAGGCTCAGGGGACCAAGTCACAGCAGTATAACTGTTTCATTATCCTTAAAGGAAATGCTTCAGAATGCACCTGTCCACACACACATACTAGCGTGCGGTCAGCTCACAATTCCAAAACGGTTCTAGACTATTTTATTCCAAACAGGAAGCTATCAGAACTATTTCTAGATGTGAGAGTTTACAGAGGAGGTGGTACTGGTTCAGATCACTTTTGCGAAATTAAGATTTCCACCAAAATTGTTATATTTACCCAAGAACACAGCATGTGAAAAAAGTATACTTCATAGTACAATTAGCTTAACTCGGTGATGAAAGTATTTGATGCTTATACAAACAAGAATTCAACAGAAACTACAAGAAATTCCAGAAAGCAGCAGTATTGTGTTGGGATTGGAGGAACATCAAAACTATAATCTGACAGGCAGCAGACAACAGTTTGGCGAAAAAAAACAAAGCAGTTACACAAAAGAAAAAGTTAAAAATATGGGTTGTTGCAATCAAATTAATTATACAACAAAAAATGTAGCGTACAAGAAGTATGTTCAAACAAAGACAATGGACAGTGAGACTGAATATAGGTGTAGAAGAGCCACTGCCAAAAGAGAAATCAGAAAGGACATTGCAAATCCTGGGAGCAATTTGTACAACACTTAGAAACTGACATATACAAAGTAAAACCAAACATATTTAAACTGCTAAAACACATGAACAGAGATATTAAAGAATAAGCAAATATAAACCCTCTTCCCAGTAAAGAAACATTTTTATAGTATTGTAACAAATTATGGACTAATAACTCTCTTCAAAAAATTATTGGAGTACAGAAAATGTTGATGACAAAGTAGTAATAATAATGGGAGGATTGAAAGAAGCACTAAAAAAAACAAAAAGTGGAAAATCACTTGGTGAAGTAACTTGAATTTTGAACTGTATAAATATGCAAAAGACTCACTTTATGGGAGACTACTGTTTTTTAAATAACATTTATATGATGGGAGAAATGCCAGAAGAATGGAAAAATTATATTATCCTACATATATATAAGAAAGGTGACAAACAAAAGGTGGAAAACTATAGAAGAATTAGCTGACTTAACCTTTTGGCACCGGAATTATTTTTTTAATTTTAGCACACCTGTATATAAAACGTGAATAAAACAGGAACCAAATATGTTAGAATTATGAAACAAACTGCATTTTGAAGAGAAAAAAACGGAGAGTATATACCATGTTTAAAA
>Ga0123355_10014691_pt1 | contig 12257 bp, 8 predicted proteins | sample TergutEmb28metaG_3_FD_89872 | JGI IMG/M metagenome (GOLD analysis project Ga0123355, IMG submission 89872) | Embiratermes neotenicus P1 segment gut microbial communities from Petit-Saut dam, French Guiana - Emb289 P1 | ecosystem: Host-associated > Arthropoda: Insects > Digestive system > Gut ...
CAGTCCAGAAATTTTAACTGCACAAACCTACGGATTTTCCAACACACTCTCGATCTAACTGCGCAGTTATGAACTGTGCAGTTAAAACTGAAGGTAGAACTGTAAGTGTGTGGGGGGCCTTAGGCCAGATGTCTCTGAAATTAAGTTATGAGGAAAGGATGGCAGATGAAAGGTATATTGCAGTACCAGCAGTGTTGAACTTGGGTTTCTAACACTAATCAACAACTTAATACTGCATAATTGACAACAGTAACATTTATCATAGCTATACAGAAAGATACGACAAATGTCAGCAGTCAAAGGACATGTACAGATCTTAAGATATCAGTTTAATTTTACATGAAAAAATGAAGTGACAAAAATGGTCCAAGGTCTAGATGACATAAGAGACGAAGAATTGTAAATAGACATATATATATATACATGCATATATGTATAAACAAATTTAGATGAGATTAACATCTGACAGAAGATTGTAATTAGTTTAGATAAATTGTAGCCATCAGTATTAAAAATAAAGGATGGGTAGTGGCAATAACCTGGTGTTAACAGTTGCACCCAAAGATGTAAATGACCCTCAATTTGAATTTGAGAGACAACAGTTTCATAGCAAAAGTTTCCAAGCGATGGCAAAGCAGGAAAATCTATAATATCCCAGTCTGCAATCCTTGACAAGTTAACTTCCAGGCTTTAATAACTGTAATTATTATATTTATTTTCTTCCAACCATAAAAACGAAGTCACATAAATTAACATCGTGTTGACTTAATGAGAAGCGTCATTTATTTGTGCCTTCCACTTGGTGCTGCAGCAAGAATAAACCAAGGAGATTAAGACAAACAGGACATGTGGCATATATGAAAGAACACGAAATACAGAAAACATTTTTGGTTGTAAACTTGAAGAAAACAGACTTACCAAAGCACTTATGAAAGGTAAGACCATCCCTGTACCAAAGCATCTCACAAAGAAAGCTTCGAGCATGTTGACATAATGTTCTACAGAGTGTGAATGAGGAAATGGATGGAAATAAGTGGTCAGCTTCATGCTTCAACCACTACAGTCGCAGCAAAATGAGACCTTGGTCATTATTAAACAGGGGAGCTGGCAAAGAAGAATTCTTCCATATACACCTTTACTTGTAAAGTTAATTACTTCATGGAGCAGGGACAATGGTGCATACAGTATAGTAACCAGGCTACAGGTTCAACTAAACAATCATATTTTAATTCCTAGCAAGGCCAAGAAATTCTCTTCTCCAAAACATCAGACCAACTCTGAAGGCTGCCTCTGTTTCCACTGATACCAGGGGTGTTTTCCTTGGGTGTAAAGCGGACGGGGACTAAAGTTGACCACTCACCTCCATGTAGCACTACGGTTAATGAGTGGCGTTATACCTCGTCTCCTTACATATGCCTTTGTGCCATGCAAGGCGACAACCTTATAGCAGTTACTATTCCAACAATTAAAACTAATTCCTGAAGCAAGTAAATATTTCATGGAACCCATACACAGCAAATATTCCAACAGTCATACAGCATATTTCACAGCGATGACCTCCAAACGTCAGTTACGACATCCAGAATACAAAATGTTGAACTCATTACCCATTCTGGCTGCATGTTACACTATATTTTGAATCCTTGGTTCGTATGTGTCGTAGGCACGCAAGTCCCCCCTATCATAAGACTAAAACGATCTGCACGCTTTGCCTTGCCCCGATGCCGAAATGTTCCACACATAAAAAGTAAACATTACAAAAGTATTTGTTGGTACCTTTCAAAATAAATGACAGAAGCAGGGGTACTGAATCGGCGTCCTAATGAACACAACATGTGTTGTACACCTAACCGCATTTGAAACATACAACAATAAGTTGTTCTTACCAGTAACATCCTGTGAAGCTGTCGTACAAAGTTTTTAACACAAAAACACAATTAAATAAACTTAAAAACCACCTGTATCCAGATGTAGACAACTTAACACGAACTAAAGCTACCCACCATAGTAGTTACGTACATAAACAACACACACTCCAAAATATAATTATGTTGTTGGCGAATTAATTTAGTATTATGGAATTATTTTAAGGGCATTCGGTTGCATAATTTAGATTACTAATCTCTTTCTCTGTAATTGCCAATTAACATGTATACAGTAGTAATGGTCAGTCAATTGTTCTTAACAGCATAGCCAATGCAGGATTTTTTTCACTGAAAGAAACTAGATTGCATATTTAACAGTACTGCCATCAGCTTGAGACATATCAAACGTATTATACACTGTAATCAATATATATTTACATATGTATTGGGCACCTGTAAACTTTACTAAAAACGTTTCATGTAGCAATAAGAGTATAGGTTATATTCTAAACTTCTGGCAAGCAGTACTGTACCTTATTGGTGACCTTGGAACAATGAAGTATAACCCAATATGGTATCACGTCAGATAAACAACAAGGGAAGTGACAGGTAGAATACGACAGGATGTGATTTTAACAAATTTGCAAACGTTCTTAGGTAGAATAGATTTGCATAGGTGTTTTACGTAACGTTACTGAGATTTTTCACTCTTTACTTCAAGTTTCTAGAAGGTAGCTAACATAACCTTGACTGTGGCAAGTCTGATGTGTTTGTGAATGAATAGTAGTAGTAGTAGTAATAATAAAAATAATAATATCTAGTAATATATAATACGTTTGGCAGCTGCTGATTACGATGGGAACTAGCACCGGCACTGTGATGACTTTGGCAAACAGTATAATTGGCGTTGGTGTTCTTGCCATGCCATTTTGCTTCAAACAGGTGAGTGTGTTTGGACCTTAAGAAGAATATGAGTTTTCTTTAGCGTGAATTGTCCGTGAATTTAAAAGTTGTTTGTGCCTCTGACATTTTGTGTTACAGTGCGGCATTATCCTTTCTATCTTGATGCTGCTTCTGAGTAGCTTCTTATCACGATTAGCGTGCCACTTTTTGCTTAAAGCAGCAATAATGGCAAGAAGAAGGAATTTTGAATTCCTTGGTAAGTTCACAGCAGTTGTAATTTATCGAACAACGAAATTCAAATTGTTGCCGAAGCCTGTATGCCAATTTGTAATTACGTTAATACTTAATATGTAAACTTCAGTATCCTGTAGACATTAGTGAGTTCCTCATATGAAAGTTTGTTAAATAATTCAGATGTCTGTGATGTGATTGGTGTCAATATAGCTTCATATTTCTCTCTCTCTCTCATAGCTTTCCACACATTTGGGCCTCCTGGTAAAACAGTTGTAGAGTTGTGCATCATTGGGTTTCTTATGGGAACCTGCATAGCATTTTTCGTTGTTGTGGGTGACTTAGGGCCAGGAATTGTAGCCAAAACACTGAATATCAACAACACATCGAGCCTGAGAGAAATGGTATTAATAGGTATGTTACTATTACAGTACTGTTCATACTTCTGCTGACATGGAAGTTTTATCCTTGAGTAATACATTACTCCTTACTGTCATTTCCTTGATTTCTAATCCATTTCCAATAAAAAATAATAAATATTTTATTGAATTTTTATTCTTCATGTAAATTAATGGATGTAGGCATGTTTCTGAAACATGATGGTATCCACTCACGAGACTGTGTGTTATCACAACCCAGAATACCGTGTTCTGAGTATGTACAAAACAATATATAAACTCCAATACAAAATATTAACTATATCTTCATGCGTGACATCCCATTGTGATATATAAACAGCAGGAAGGAAATAAAAAATAAGTATATTTTGAGTGACAGCTTTTGTTTTCTCATTGCTGTACAAAATATTAAGTAAAGTAATTATACACCTTCACAACATAAATAAGATATGCCTACTAGTTAAAGTACAAATTACACAAATACAGTTTTGGATTGTGGTCTTCTGGGTTATGACACCTTTTAGTCCTATAGGTGTTTACTAACACTTCAGAAGAACTTCTTCAGCTAACAAGTTTTCTCTTAAGATGAAACAGCCTATTTTGTATTAGTAAAATAAATAATTATGTGCCATATATTTTGTTGCCTGTGCCTGATTATGGCTGTGAATAATTTTAGACATTAAATGTATCTTTAAAATATAACTGTGAAGTATGGTCTACTGCGTTACTTATCCTCTTAATTCTCTTTAAAGCTGTGTTCCCATATCTATGCAAATAGTAACTAAAATAGCATCAGAATAAGTAATCTTCTTGGTATCTTTTGTAATTAGAAGGTTTTGTACAATAAATTACTTTCTGAGTTAATTGTCTGTTATTTTACAGGTCTGGCAGTTTTTGTTGTCTTACCTTTGGGTTTCTTGAGAAATGTGGATAGCCTGAGTTCAGTCTGCACAGCCACTATTGGATTCTATCTTTGTCTTGTATTGAAAGTAAGCATTTCACATGCCTATGAATTTTCTTTGTTCTCTGAACAGCACTGTATCAAGTATACAGGTTATGTATAACTGAATGACAGGATCATTGTGAATTCATATGGGTTGTAGTCAGATATTGTTGGTACAACAGAGAGAGTGATTGCTGGCACCAGTTGCGGGCATTTCGGGACCGTCCGTCATAAAATCCATTGTCAACTCCCATCTGGGGAGCTGTTGGTGATAGATGGGAGGGGTTGGATACAGAGAGCTTTGAGCAGGAAAGCCAGTTAGCAGCAGACGAAGGACTGCAACCTAGCACAAGAGGACCTTCTACTCAAGACCAAATAAGCTAAGAAAAGGAATTGGATACTGATGGTGTCAGTCAAGTAGGAGAACTGTGCGAGTGAGGTGGTGTATATTGTGGTTACCGGAAACAAAAGGTCACTAATTCTGGAGGGAAGTGACGGGTTTTTTGTTTGTTAGAATATGATTTTTATTTGATTAACTAGACAAGAGTAGAATTTCCACCTCAGATACAAATAAATAAATAAGGAAATAGTGTAGACTGAATCCAATTTGATGAACCCCACCCATATGCCAAAAGAAGATTCACCCACCTTACTGATCACGTCAGAGCATACGAGGTACAAAGGGTGATCGTGTACAAGGTGTAGTAAAAAGCAGTAATGGTTACTCAGCAACTTGATGTCTTCTTAGAGTCATTTCAGCTATAGCACTTACATTCTCTTAGCTATTAAAGTTAAATTCACACATACAGAAAATACAAAGGATAAATTTTCAAATTGTGCATACATCATACCTTGTACTATGTGAATTCATCTGTGTATTACCATAAAGATATACTATTAAATGTTACTATGATTATTTTTACCCAACATGTTTTAGTCCTAAGGTCATTTTGTAGGCTACTCTAGAATGCACCTCATTAAGTCTAAAACACACCTGCTATTGTGGTTTCCATTGTAAAATTCTTGTGTATTAAATTTCAGACACTTCCTGAAAATTTCAACATATGGCAGGACACTTTCACTCATGTGAATTCATTAAAATAGCAGAGAGTTCAGCCACTGAAGGTGCTGCTGGTGAAAACTCTTCACCCTTCGGCACCTGATTTTGCCTATCGTCTATGCACATTGTAATGCTCAAAGTGCTGCAGGTTGCTTATTGGTGATGTTCCATTGTGGCCATTCTTAGGCACAACCCTTATTTAAATTCCAGTTCTCTAAATGTAACATTGGGCATTTAATTGTGGTTCCAGATGGTCAATCTGAGTCCAGGCAACATTCCTTTAATCTTTGTTCGCTAAAGTCAGTCAATTTCAAGTGAAACAGCGTTGCTTGAGGCAACATTAAACAAGGACTGACCATAGTTTTTTCCTGTTTGTAGCATATCACTTTTCTTTCTTGAAGGTAATAGGGGAAGCTATGGCACACTTGGTTGCTGGTGATTGGGTGGATAAAGTGTACTTGTGGAGACCAGCAGGCCTACTGCAATGTATTCCCATCTTTTCCATGGCACTTTTTTGCCAAACGTAAGTGTCTTCATTTGATCACTTCTCTGCATGTAGTATTTTCATTAGTATAAATAGGCATGTGAGTTCTAGTGCCATTTCACAATTTATGCGAATGCTATTCATTATTTATTATCCCCTCATCCAAACAAGCAGTAGTTTCTTACAGCTAAAAGTGAGTTCATGCTTTCTTAGAATTTTTCAGTAAAGTTTAAATGTATGTCATGCATTTTGTGGTTTACATACCTTAAAAGTTCCACATTTAATTTGAAGTATTTATTGTCTTAATGAAATAAGAAATCCAGTTTTTTTGGATATGAAGTTAGAAAAGTTAATTGTTGTATATCTGATGACAGGCAATTGTTTGAAATATATGACTCTCTACCGAATGCCTCCCTGGACAAGATGAATGGTGTGATCCGAGCAGCTGTTAATTTGTGCACTGCCTTCTACATATGTGTTGGCTTCTTTGGTTATGTTGCCTTCTGCACCCAGAATTTTACCGGTAATTATAACTCTGTAGATATGACTATTAATGAAGTTTCTGAATGAAGTAGGTACCTACATCATATCAAAGTGGCTGATAACAGAGTCACCAATCTTTCTTTCTTCCACATTTAAACAGGACTTTTGCTATGTCTTACTGGAATGTTTGTTACACTGCACAACTTTAATTGCTGTTCACTTAAACTAGACACTGGGTAGTATTTTCCCTGAATTCTGAAACAGTTATTCATGGACATGACTGTCCTAACACAACTGTATTGTCAGTTATATGTAACATGTCAACCGCATGTTTTGGCCAATACTATTTTTTGCCATCATCAGGTTGGATACAATTATCGGAGAAAACTACACAATATATAATATGATACAGTATAACCATCAATGTTGGTGTAAGTAGAGGGGGACGAGATCTCGTTTACAGAAGATTTGGAGGGCGTGTGTGCAGAAGGTTTAATATGTAGATCTATGCATTGTCATGTTACGTCTGTGATTTCATAATGTTCGCCATTATTGCCGGAGGTATCAGTTGGGTGTCGTAGGCTTGAGGGGGAAGCCGGCTGGTGTTGCAGCGTTGTAATTGCTGCCAGTAATAGAGGGAGCTGAGATTCACACCGGTCTGCCTTAGTGGCTGTGTAGACATAATAAGTTGCCTGCGTTTCCGCTACTGGCCACAGACGTGTTGTGGTGAGGATGGGAAGTCTTTTTGTACCGTGCTGGATTGTCAGGTGGACGTCTGTTGTCAACGCTGTTTTTATTTAGGGGGGCCTATATTGAAAAGGACATGTAAATGGAGGATAAAAACAAAATAAAAATAAAAATGAAAACAAAATGAAGTATGCTAAATAAAGTAAATATATAAATATAAAAATAAATGACATAAAATTTAGAAGTGAGGAGAGTGAAAATAGGTAAGCTAAAATAAAACAGAAATAAGGACAGAATGAAATGAAATAAAATAATTAGCTGGTAATGGGCATTTGGTTATGAAAGTATCACAGATATGTGTGTCTGGGAACATGTTTTAGCAAGGTATTGTTTGTGGAAATACTTCTTACAAGTATGTGGACCCCTGGTTGGTGCTGATGTCAGTGGGTGCGATCCTTGTCAGAAGAGAGAGAACAGGCTGTTTCGTCATGTCATGTCCATGCATAATTTTTTCCTTATATTTTAACTAACACAATGAGGATGACACCCCTTAAACCTGAATTCTGAATTTATAATATCCATCTCATTCATCATCATCATCAGTAGATTGGTCATATTGTTGCATATCATCACAAAAAAGCACAGAGTAAGTCTATGTAATACAAAGTTGTTTGTAGAGCACATATGTAGCATGCATGGCAGAGATGCATACTGCATACAGAGTTTTGATTTGAAAAGTGTTGTGAAGAAAGGATGTGGGCAAACTGCAGTTAGATAGACAGATAATATTAAGTTGTATGTTGAGGAAATGAAAGGTAAGGGTGTGGGCTGGATTCAGCTGACTCAGGATAGGATCCAGTGGTGGATGTAAGATCAAAATAACACCAAAATGGCACCACTCAAGGTGGGGAATTTCTGTACCCACCAAATAATTGTTAGCTTCTCATGGAGACCATTCATTTAGTAAAAGAGGGTGGGGTAATGAACACACTAGAAAAATTTTGTATTTATAACACTATATGATCAGAGAATCAAATCAATGACAGATGTGCCACAAAACCTAATATCTGGTTTGATATGTTAATTCTGAAGAATTCTGATAGGGGACATCAGTAGCTGAAACCACCTTATAAGTGTGACCATGAATTCATTCTTAGGTTGTGATGTATGATGAAAACAAGTGTACACACTGAGATCGAAAAAATACAACATTGATGACCAATCTTCCATCAAATTACTCACCCAACATTTTGTAACATACACGTGTAAGATTAATGAATACTGGTGAAACTTAGAAAACTAACAAATATCAAATGGCCAGAACAACTAAAAAATATGTAAGTAGAAAACATACGTTTATTTCATGCCTTTAAAAATCAAAATTTGCTCTTAAAATAATTTCATTACATTCTCGGTGTCTATAATATCTGTAAACTTTGCAGGAGATTTTGCTATACTTTCCAAACTCGGCATGACACATATGAGTACTCAACCAGTCCACATCATGCAACCAACACCTAAGACTCCACCTATTTTAATATTTATAAATAATTACATTACCTTCTTCACTTGTTGGTTTTTAGGAGCTAACACAAACTGAGTATTAATATTATATTCCCCATGTTACTGCTCAGCTACCATCAACCATATGTAATTTTATTATTTTATTGTCAAAGAAAATCCAGTAAAACTGTCAGATCCCGCATAAAACAGGGTGATGTTCACTACCCAGACCAAAACATTTAACTTTTAAATTAAAAAACACAGTTGCATTAGACTAACTGGTATTGTTTAACTTTTCAAGTTGGCCTCTGTTCAAGCAAGTTGGCTCAAGCAGTAGCACTTCTGATATTTAATGAGAAGCAGCTTGGTTCAAGACTTGGCCAAGTCAGCAGTTATCATGAGGGTTTGTCATGGTCTTTTTCACTCTCTTCAGACACATCCAGGAATAGTACCTTAAAATAGGCCATGTTCACCTCCTTCTCAACATCCTTCCCAATTCTTACTCTGTATCATCAAATCATTGAACACTATACAGTCTGAGTCACTGAGAATGTAGTTAAATGAATCACAGAACAAACAAATGTGATGTAGACAGCCCAAAGGGTTTAGTTCATGTGTGTAATATTTCTACAGCAAAACATGCTTCCATTTTCAACCAGTTGTGTGACCTGACATAACAGGAAGTATACAAGAACCTTATAAAAATCTGTATTTTATTGTGACATAGTATATTCATGTTTCCTTTCTCTTGTTTGCAGTTTTGTGCTTTAAAATACCCTTTGTTATTTTCAAATTACAGGAAATGTACTTATGAGTTTCACCCCAACTCTGATGAGTGATGTCATCAAAATGGGGTTTGTTCTTTCGGTGGCTGTGAGCTTTCCGCTCGTGATCTTTCCATGTCGTGCTAGCCTGTTTTCTCTTCTCTTCAAGAGGGTAAATTTAATTATTTCTTTTCTCTGTACAATGGATGTTATGTGAATTTAGTTACAGGAATACAGAGAACTGTTATGTGTAACACTTCCATAACAATCATGAATTTTATTACCTTGTATCATGCTTCAGATTGTTACTGGGTAAGAATATTCATATTGGTTATTAAGAAGGGTTGAAGTATCTTTTACACTAGTCAGTATATCTTTTGTTTTCTGATTCCCTTATTTCATATTTGCAGTTAAATTTTTATAGGAAAATGAGAGACCTGACCTATGTTCAAACTTTAGACCCTTGGACTTAGTAGGCAGGTATGTAACCCCATGGCTTTGATGACCAGTATGGTTTGTTGACTTTCAAGTAACATAAGATGTAGATTCAGAATTATGTATTCATTTTCCATTTAAAGTTTTATGACATGTGTAGCTCAGTTAGTAGTCTTCAGGCAACCTTCAGTGAATATAATCTCGGATTAAGAATTCGGAATTGACCTCCTCTTATCTGAAAAACGTTCAACCATTTATACATATGCCAGGCATCATCAGACAGTGTAGGTATTTTAAATATTTTAGCACAGCATCTGTCAGCAAAGTAATAAGCTGTCTAAGCTATGTACTAACTGGCCTTCCCAATACCAAAAAGTATAATTATTTGAGACTAATTTATTAATGCAGTTTATGTCAAACTACATGCACACATACAGACACTTCATTTTTTATACAAAGAGCATTGTGCATAGTAGTATAGTTGATCAGCAGTGTCATATCAGTGTTTAAATATTAAGTATTTGGCACACATTTCTTTTATCATCATCATATATCTTTCATGGAGTTGGGCCACTTGTTGACCTGTTCCAGTCTCACGTATCCAGAAGTCTCTTCAAAGGTCTACCATGATTCCTTCTGCCAGTTGAGTAGTATTTCATTACCCTGGGTAATCTATTTATATTTGGAGGAAATACCATCCCTAAACATGCCAGTCCAGAGGCTAAAGGTAGCAATCCTACCACTGGACTTACCCTGCTCTGGGCTCATAACCCATTCAGGGGAAATTTTAACCACTGGCAAGTCTCATTTCTTTTATTTAAAATAATAATAATTCAAGTGAACATTTAAATTTTTAAAGAAGATTTCTAAACTTGCATTTCTTATTGAATTGCCTGAATCTTACACTGGGAACATTTCCAGAAGATCAAGTGTCTAATATTGCCTTTGGAGAAAAAATATGTATGACACTTCTCTTTAGTATTCTCTTTCTCTTGTGAATACCTGACGTGACGAGTTTAGACATGGACTTAGATCATCTAAGCAAATTTGTTTAAACCAAAACTGACCTTTGCAATTTATATTTTATGTTGTTTTTAATATCATTATACACATGTCATTCTTTCCCTGAGACATGCAGCACTCATGAGGAGGATAACAAATTCACTAAAATAACAGTCAAAAAATCTCAAGGGAAGCAGCCACTTGGGAGACATGCAGGTAGATGGGAGAATAATATTGGTAAAGGTAAAATGATCCCATTACAGGCCCTGTGTGGCCCAGAGGGTGGGTAGAGGTATAGCTCTACTCTTCCATGACTGCGGCACTAGAAGGGGGTGAATGGTCAGCAGCACAACCCAGCCTCACTTTACCCCCGGAAAAGACTCGGTACTCATTGTACAGGAAGCTGGGGAGAATAGTATTAAGACATCTTAAAGAAAGGGGAGGTGTGGGTGTGGACTGTTCAGTGAAGTTTTCTACTGAGGGTGCAACGAATCTTCCAAGATGTTTTAAGTGATTATCTTACTGACTTAATAACATCTGACACTTTTGTCTCCTGTTTTCCAAGGACATAACCTCTTGCATTATAGTCCTGTTCTGTACCTATTTTTCTTTCTTCATTTTTCTGTTTTCCTCATATTTGGTAGTTTTGTGGTGGTATTATTTAAAAGAAATTTCATTTCATTTTTAAGGTCCAGATGCTCCACCATGAAGCACCGAGCAGCTACATTCCAGAAACACGATTTAAGTGTCTGACCATCAGCATCATATCAGTGTCGCTAACAGTTGGACTGCTTATCCCTAACATTGAGTTGGTCCTAGGGCTTGTTGGATCAACCATTGGTGTACTCATATGTGTTATGTTTCCAGCTATTGCTTTCATATGTATATCAACCAAGAGCAGCCAAGAGAGATTACTGGCTCAGGTGGGTATAAAAATACATTGAGCTTCAAGTTCTTGAATGCTATACATGGAGTGTTATGCGTCCATTTCATTTATTATCACTCCTCCAACAAGTGTCGATGCCTATTATAATTATACATCTTTCAAGCTGCAGAATTTAAAATGCATTCTACATTATTTGTCAACCTGTAGATACAATTAATGCGCAAACAGGCCCACAAATGTATGATATTGACAAACGACATACAATACAATAATTTCTTAATGTTATGTTAAATATTAATGCAGCATACTCATTCGTTCAGACTTCTTGAAAATGAAATGTGTCAGACAAACATTTGTCTAAACACACTGCAGTTAACGTAACTAGCTATCACGGAATACCAGTAGATATACAAGGTGCGACCCAAAAGTTTTTAGACGAGTTGTTTTAAGAGTACCGTGCGTTATGTCTAGCGGCCGACACCGTAACTACGTAGTAGAGTGGAAACGGAATCTGATGGCACACGGTGACGCACGGGAGGAGAAGTGAAGGGGAAAGAGGCGAATGGAGAGGGTAGCCAGCAGTTTTCAGCTTGACTCGGAACAGTCCATCCAG
>Ga0123355_10014692_pt1 | contig 12257 bp, 11 predicted proteins | sample TergutEmb28metaG_3_FD_89872 | JGI IMG/M metagenome (GOLD analysis project Ga0123355, IMG submission 89872) | Embiratermes neotenicus P1 segment gut microbial communities from Petit-Saut dam, French Guiana - Emb289 P1 | ecosystem: Host-associated > Arthropoda: Insects > Digestive system > Gut ...
AATGTTCGAGAAAAGGGCGCTGAGAAGACCGTATGGATTTAAGGGGATGGAAGGAACAGAAGGCAGGAGAAAGCCGCATAACGAAGAGCTTCGTGATTTATACTGCATGCCAAGTATTATGAGAACAATAAAACGGACGTCAGTGAGATGGGCGGAACATATAGCACGATGAAACTGACGTACAAAATTTTAGTATCGTTTGGTATACCTAGATATAGATAATAAGTGTAATATTAAATGTGATCTTATGAAAATCGGCTGGGAGGGTGTGGACTGAATTGATGTGGTTCAGGATAGGACCGGTGGTGGGCTGTTGTGAGTGAGGTGATGAACCATAGGTTTTCTTAAAGGTCTTAGAATTTATTTACTACTGTACCTGACGGGCTGTCAGCTATTGAACAGGGGCTCTACTTTCCAGGTTCAGTCAGTTTAGTTTTTACGTGTCTTGCCCCAGTAATCTTTCTTCGTTTGATTACCTTGATATTTTGTGGAGAGTACAATGTGTGAAGCTCCTAACTCTGCCGATTAGCAGATATTACTCGTTACCTTGTTTTCAAATACGCGCACTATATGCTCTTGCCATAGAGCGAGAGAACAGTTTTTACATCTATACTAGATAACAGGCAATTAGTATGATTGCCATCCCGTTGTGCTAATTAATGACATTGTGTATATGTTCGATCTAGCTTAACTTAAATTGTGTTGGAATGAATATGTAAACATTGTCGATAACTGGTAAGGTTGCTGTGTTTTAAAATATTTGCCTTCTTTAGTAAGAGGTGGTAAGAGAGAAGGTATAATTGTGCCGCAAGTGGTCTCCTTAATATTCCTCATATTTTCTTGTAATTCGTTCCCATTTTTTCACTTGTTATCTTGGACCCATCGTCAGAATTTGCAACCACTGAGGTTCCCACCGTGCAGCCATTTTTCTCCAAGACACAATGGTGTGAAGTAATTGGTGAATATTTTATAAATACCGTATTTTATAACTACCGTAATGTTGTATTGGAATAACGTACGTGGAACGGCAAGGAAGAACTGCTGTTGATGTTTCGATGAAAATGAAATAACAAAATCTAGTTTCGTTTTGTGAGATGTTAGTGGGAATAAATATTTAAGCGTCATGATGCATTGTCAGCTTACAAGTAATCAGTGATTTTAACAATCCACGCGCAGTGCAGTAAGGAATTTGACACAGAATTCTGATAATGGCACGGCTGTATGGAAGCCCGTCGCGGAGCGTTGCGACCAACTGTAATGTATAGTGAAATTAAAGGAACCAGTTACGTCATGTATTATTCTAGTAGGCTATTTGTGTGTGAATTACATAGGCTGCATTCTTTGCCATCCTATACTAGGCCTTTGCATATTTTGTTCGCATGCTTGAAGAATCGATTTCCTATTTTTAACATCCCTGTACATGGTCATGTGACTTTTGGCCAGGCACAGTCTGATCCCGATTTTGTGGTGTCTTATCATGCAGCTTTGACGCTTTAAAGTGTCTGCAGCATTAATTAACGCGTTTAATTAAAGTTTATCCGTTACTTTTTATGACGCCTGTGTAAAATTTTTTTCTAATCCTCAGCAATAAGTGGGAAAGTGGCATATATTTACGTAGAGGTTAGGTAATAGACCCGTAAGGACTTTTGACCGTTTAGAGCTTAATGGTAAGTGTAGGTACCACAAACTGTACCATTGAAAACCTCTCCATTTTTCCCACATGGTATGTGTGTTTCGTACACCTCTCAAAACGAATGTCCATTATTTCCGTAATCAGTATTAAAAAACTGGATTTTGTAACTGACACGGGCTTTGTTCTCTGTGAGGCAGAAACTGAATTAATGTGTATGTATAATGAACGTCAGTCTTGAAAGAGTTTCAACAGTTATTTGCTGCTATACGCTCCACGTGATATTAAATCAACATGTTTACATAATACATATATATTTGCCTGTAACAGTGACGCATCACCTTTTTCTTTCAGTAGGCTACATTGCCACATTTACCGTTGTCTGTGGGCCGTACAATGCAGTTTTAAGAACATTCGACCTACTTTTGTGGACAAAACCGAATGGAAGTTTTTAAATACTTTCCTCAAAAATGTATTATAAGAATTTAATATTAGTGTAAATAAACATTTTGGAATGCGTTTTTACATTTCGTGAACGGGTTGTGGAAATTGCTGGTACCGATACCGTCTTTAACCGCAATGCAGTTGCTAAACGTGTCTAGTGTCAGTTGTTTGTTGCTTATGTTCAGTCAAAGGAGTGGCGTCAAATATTCTTTTGTCAGCCGATTCCGTTGTGGAGATTTATTTAGCTTCATCAGCGAGAAAGCTTTTTCAAAAATATGCTTTTGAGAAACTTGCCTTCTGTCACAGTTTGGAATATTTACACGTATATTGAAGCAGACATTTGTAAAGTTTAAGCAAATCACCGTTTTTGTATTGAGATCTAAGTTTATTATCGCAGTGTAAATCGATTAGTTGCAGCTGTGAAGTGGACCAGCTTTTTCATGCAATACTTAAAAAGGGTTTTCAAATATTGTTGACAGTGCTGTGCCTGTCTTTCTGTCTGTCTGTGACTAATGGATCTGCTCATTGTGTCTGACACAAATTACACTTAATGTATTGTTGCAGTATGTACCGACAGTCTGGGAAATGAGGCATTATTCAAAAGGTGCGAATGAAATAAGTGTAATTCTGAAAGCCGATACCTTCTACAATTAAGTACAAGTTTGCCATTCATCTTTGCAGCTTCCTTCTCGGAGCATTAAAGTATCCAGGAAGGCCAGATTACGTTCAGAAAATGCATATTCAAAGTGACTGATTGGATGTCCTACAGGAAAGAACTTGCTGTCTTCTGATAGGATTAAAAACGTAGCAGAAGCCAGGGAATAGTGTGACTATATTTACTTTATATTTTGCCAAAGAACACCTTGAAGTTTGTGGTTAGCCCACGTGACTTAATTGAATGGACTGTGTTAAGGTTGGTGATAATTGGTCTGAATTCAGGAATGTTGCCAGTTAAGTGTGTTTGTTAGAAAATGCAGTGATAATATATTCATTCTTGAGATCTAGCTCTTGCATGTTCTTGTTAAGAAAGACACCACACCATTTTAGAGCCAGTCACAGGTGATAATATCCGTCACAATGCACACTAGCTTACGTATATCAAATTATGTTTTTGAAGATAAAGTAACAATGCCTCAACGATATCTGATCTCTTGGCATTGCCTTGATGGAAATCAACAAGCTCTTCAAACATTTCAAAATCCGATGTTACGCCACCTGCAAATATACATATTTCTGATGTTGAAGTAGTGTCCGTTGGAATATTCAAGTGCCAGTCAAGAGCAAACACGCTTGTTAAACGTTGGAGAATTGAGTTTGGACATCTTATGGTGTATCAGCTGTGCCCCTTTGTCGTCATCAAACCTTTTCCCTAAATTTGTGCAAAAAAAGTTTTTTGGCCCGGCATGTAACAACTTTTAATACAAAGTCGCACCAAATAAATGAACATGACCACTTGGCTGTTATGCAGGAAATGTAAAAACCAAAGTCGCCGGCTTGGTATGAAGAACGAGAACAAGGGACACCGACAGCGAAGTGCAAGTTTGCGCCTGAGCAGTCGCTGTTCCAGAGCAGAAATAATAAGTTCGATTAGTCGTCTCCACTAGTCCGTGCATCCGCCAACTTGTGTTTGCCGATTGTAGGTAACTGACAAGTGTGGGGTTGTGGGTGGTTTCCAGTGGTGTAATATTTTGGTGAAAATCCATAATATGGTTCAGAAGCTGAAATGTCGGAGGAACAAATCACTCGCAGACAGCGTGATGGTCTCATATGCCTAGTGTTTTTCCCTTAAAGTAGAAGATTAGGCTAAACAGGGATTTAATGACAGACTGAGAAGCTGTCGAGCTGGATTTATGTAGCCCACAATGAGATGCAATGACCGGCTCTTGTAAACACGGTAATGAATTTTCGTTCTCCATAAAAGGCGGGGATTTATTTCAGGAGGTGTGCGGCTGTTTGCTTCTAAAGAACGACTCTGTTTCAAGTAGTTAGTTTTATAATCTGTGCGGAAATATTTGTCATGTTTATCACGACGCATAAATAGGGAACTTTGTAAATATTTTACAAGAGTGAATTTTGTGTTATTGTATGTTGTCTGTAGAAATAATATCTGCTGTTGTACTCGCACAAAATATAGGCGTCGTCCATATATCCGTTTGTCGTTAGGACGTTATGTGCCTTATCTAGTAGTGAATAATGTTTGTCTTGTGAAGAAAGGAGTGTGGCAGTCTAATAATGTAACGTCATGAACACTAGGCCGTTAATAGACAGTATAAATACACGTATTAACACGTATTGTTATAAGTTGTCATCGCTTACAAAAGTTCACATTTCTATTATTTTGGCCATACAAACTATGAATGTATTTTAAAATATAATAGACTTCAACATTGTAGCGGCATTAATAAAATGGTTCATTTTCATCGGAACACATCATGTGATTAATCTGTTTATACACGTTGTCTGCATAAAGAAAAATAGAAAACCATGGCATTTTGTGTAGCGATAGTGTGTCGTTCAGCGTATCTTTTGAATAATGTCTTGTATGGAAGTGAAAAAACAGGCAATTTCGGTATAGATGACCAACAATATGTGCAGGTATTAGTCAATAACACAACAGTTTATATTCTAAAGATGTTTAATAAAGGATGATAGTTACTACATGTTTCGGCCTATTCCGGCCATCATCAGGTATTAATCCGAAAGTATGGTGGTAGTGCTTTATAAGATTGATGTGGTTATGTCACGATGGTGAGATCTTATAAAGCACTACCACCATACTTTCGGATGAATACCTGATGATGGCCGGAATAGGCCGAAACATGTAGTAACTATCGTCCTTTATTAAACATCTTCAGAATATAAATGGTTGTGTTATTGACTAATACCTGCACCCGTTGTTTATATACACACAAAGGGGATGGCTCGTTTTAGAAAATAGATGACCAATGTCAGACGTCCAGACAGATGTATTATGGAAAAGCCAGGAGAAGTCCGAGCTGTACAGACCGGATAGGAGGAACTTTACGCTCTATCCCGAAAACGTTGTCAGTGACTTGCACTGTAGGAGAACGAAATCAGACACAAGTGATGTGTGTGAGACGAGGATAGTTTTCAGGAACAGTGTTGTGAGCATGCGCATAGTTACCCTCCCGTCCCGCATAGATACACTCCACACCTACTTTTGGCGCGCCCATAATGCGTGACCTCCCGATTACAGGTTCATTTTGTAACTTAATAAACAGAATACATAAAGATGCATGTATAATTTAACTTTAGGAATCTGAATTTCTTATTGGGCCATTGTTTTATCTTACTGCTAATACGTCTTCCAAATGGACGAGATTTTGATATTATATATGGCACCAGAACATTACTGCATAGAAACTGTTATTTCTGTTTTGGCAGCTACTGTCAATTTAACGCAGTAACGCAGACCGTCCAGATACAATAGAAATACAGGGCTTGAACTGCTTGATATAATGTTTCGTTCCGGTGAGTAAACTCAGATTCCAGTTGCATTACGTCTTAGGTGTCTAAGGGCCGTGAAATTTTCAGTAACCGCTTTGAACTATTTCTAGACTTATTCATAAAATGTTAATGAATAGTGAGGTAAATTTTATCGTGTGCTTAGTATTCCGCCGTAAACACGTCTGTAGCAGTGAAGGCATCACTCTCTTTATTGTTAACCTGGGCCCTAGATGGAGGTGATACTCAGTTTTACATCCCACCCGCTGTAGCCTCGGGAAGCGAAATCTCGGTATCCACACGATAGGAGGTTGTGGGCGCCTGAGCCGTTTCTACACTGCGATCGAGAGAAAAATATGTGCCCCTACCGGGAATCGAACCACGATTTTTGGTTCTTTCAACCCATATCGCAGTTGCCGTACTGGCTGAGCTATTCCTTATTATAAATAACCTAAATATTCCTAAATACAACACATATACCCCTAACTGCATTGTAAATGCGTACAGTACAAAATGCACACAGGTGACCGCATTACCTACAGTATGCAGCAAGAACATCCTAACTACGAATAGCAGACTAGCATGATATCAGGCTTCCGCCGCGATGTAAATTTGATCTGCTTTCTGTTGGGGTTTTACGCAGCGTAGGTTGGTAGCTCCGTACCTACGTCCAAGCAGTGCAAGAAGAATTCTTGGATTGTTTTACCCCTGATTATGGGACCGATCGGTTGTCCTGAAACGTCGGTGTGAAACTACCATCGCACACTGCGTAAAATCCCAAAAAAGTGCAGATCACGATGACAGATTATATTAAAGTTATGATTTATGATTTTGATATAAAAGCAAATTAGGTTTTAGCAATGTTAAATGTTCGGAAATGTTAACATTTCGTAATATGCAATTATGAAAATACTATTGAAAATTAAAAGCCTGTACAGTATAATAAGTTTTATATAGACAGGCCCACACTGATGCGCGTTAAACATATTCGTATAATTGTGAATGTTACATACTGACTGGCTGTAACCCTTTGAAGAATGACCTGTATGTATACAGTTTCAGTTCGTACTTCAAAGTGAAATGTATGTACTTCCATTAGAAAAACCAACCGGCGAATTCACTATACGGAAGCAATTGCTGTTTAACGTAAGAATAATATGCAACACTTAAATTCCTTGTTCGGACGAAATGTGGAATTCTTAGTGTTAAACCTGACGGTACATATAGTTGCCACTTGGCTTCAAAGGGTTAATCGGAAGTCTATAAAAGTCAATGTCTGTGTGTGTCACTGAAACTGAAATACTCTTTAGTTCCCACGGTTATGACAGAATATTGCTTTTCTTTCCTTTGATTACCCCCAAGTGACTTCCGGTTTAATTACTCAGAAAATAGCGGATACAGATGTGACAGTTATTTGACACCCAGACTGAAAACGTAAGTCCAAGGTACCTCAGAGAAATAGTGTTGGTAGCTTTTGTTATTTAAATGTTTCAGTAAACGTGTGTAAGGACAAGATTGACGTTTTCACTTTGAAAGATTAAAATGAATAAACAGGAGATAATATACACACGTCTGTTAGTGAAGTATTTAATACATGACGATGAAACAACGGATGAGAGAAAAGACGTACGACCATGCAAAGAAAACGAAGGAATGCAGAACGTATGGCAGAAACGAGGGTTGAAGACGGTGAACACCAACTACATATTCGATGAGCTGCTGATTTTTACAGAGATATTCGTAGGAGACAAAGTCGTTCTTTCCAGAACCGGCTTGGCTTCGAGTGAAACTCAACCACAGTACCTGTTCTTTTACAGAGGAGACAGTTTCAAATGATACAAGCATTCGAAATGGCTGTAAACCAATCACGTGGGAAACATTCGAACTCCTTGGGATTTATCTTGAATACCCATATCCTTTTCTTATTGATAATTATTTGTGGTCATGTCGTGTGTTAGAAATAGTGAATTTTGCCATGGCGCAACAACCCCTATTGGACCAGGGTCTAGTCATCGTCGAGGCCTCACGTTCACACTCAGTCACACCAAACTTGGTAGGACTCCTTTGGACAGGTGATCAGCCCGACGCAGAGTCCTCTACTTGACAACACACAACACTCACAAGAGACAGATATCCATGCCTCTGGCGGGATTCGAACCCACGATTCGAGGAAGCGAGCGACCGCAGACCCACGCCGTAGTCAGCGCGGACACCGGGATCGGCCAGAAATAGTGATACCTAATATCAAATAAACAGCAAGCCAATCACCAATTTTACGTGGTGCAGACTTTAGCTCAAAATATTGCTTATTGGAAAATTTCTATGTACGTAATAGTAATAGTATTAGTAATGTAACATTGTACGTAAAATGTCCTCTATGTCTGTGTTTCTTAGTATGTTTTATATGCCAATCTGTTATTTTTGACCGGCAAACGCACTAACTCTCGTTGACCAGTAATATACAAACCTGTTTAGTAGTCGTGCCATTCTGGTCCTCTTTTCTTCCGTTCATCAATCATTTTGCATCTCACAGTTAATATGTTTTGCAGAATATCCAACCTCGTACCGGAATTCAGTATGGACGAAATGAGTAAATCATTACCTTAAATGGTTTTTGTTTTCGTCACTGTCCACATGGAGTTTTACACCCTTAGGCAGGCCTGTCTGCCGCACAACTGTGTGAAACCGAGGGATATTAATGGTACTACACTAAACGAAATATGTGGTAATGAAAGTACAGAGAAGCTGAAAGGGAAACTTCGCGCAGTTACTAAAAAAATAAATTTGTTCGTGACCATCGTATGTTGGTGTTTACGTCGTACACCTTTTTGGGTGACACATGAGGACGAATACTGTACCACAAACAGAATGGAGTTAAAATTCAAGTAGCCTATCCTCATGTAGGAGGGCAGTCACAGAAGAAGAGAAAACCCCGTTGGATTTGTGTGACAAACGATAATTTTAAGAACCGTGCCCTCAAAATGAGTCATAGGAGCCACTTTAAGGATGGTTAATGTTTAACGCATGCCAAATTTCGGCCTTACGTACCCAGTTATTTTATCCGGTTTCATGAGTTGTGCCGCATTAAAGGAGGTAAGCCGTCCAATTAAATTGGGAGCTAAGCTGGGTGAGTGGACAGATTAATCTGTAATGGAACTATGTACGTACGTAACTTCATAGTTTTAGTTCGATGCTTTGTCCATCGTCATCGCTCGCGCACAACCTTCGTTTAGTAAATAAATAATCTAGGAGTGTGTTCTTTGCCTAAAATATGATTTGTTTATTACGAAAAATACACTTTCGCCCATAAATTTGTCCTCAGACTCATACCGAGGACGTTTGGTTTACTGTGCTTGTAATACTGATTACTAGTTACACCTGACAAACAAACTATTGAACTTCACTTGCCCTCGTTCGCGCAGAGATGTGGCCAACATTTGCAGTCGAACACACCACTGTACACACTTCGCAGTTTGTACGTATCTGATGGTCACATCATTATTTCCCAGTCAACCGATATCACCACAGTTCTCAAAACACTGATGTTTTAAATATTAAGTTTTTATACGTCCTGCCACGGACAGAGATATACAGCTTCATTGCAATACAAAATATGAAAGTTTTGCTGTTAGCAGTCTCCTTGTTATCGTGGTAGGCCTAATCAGCAACAGGGTGTAAGCCATTCGAGGCTTGCTCCGGTTTCATGGTTGTTCTGCCCATCTTTTCCTTTGTTGACCTACGTTTCTTCTGCTAGTCATAGTGTATTCATAACCTAACGTGAGAATGCGAGCCTCATTCCTTCTTAATAAATGTTGTGTTCGCTTGCATCTATAACCCACATTAGTTTATCAAGTAATCGTCGTCGTCATCATCATCCGTCACTATTTACGCCTTGATAAACGTGTTTCGGCCTCGTCTAATAGTGTCTTCAAAGGTCTTTCTCGTCTTCGTCCATTTGGTCAATAATTCAACATTATTTTTGGCGTACCTTTTTTGTTCATTCTTGTTACATTATGTAGACAATTTGATTTGTATCTTCTTAGTTTCTATTCGACTGGTTCTACTTTCAAGTCTTTCAAAATTTATTTTTTTTCTTTTGCGGTGAAAAAATATGTATTCCGCTGTTCTGAAAATTTCTTCTGGAATGCAAATTATGTATATATTCTGTATTTATTTTTTCTCCCTTATTTCTTAATTTGTTTTATAATCATATACAATAATGCATGTCGTGCAACTTACCTAAAAAATCTCATCTCTGCGGTCTCAGTTCTTATTTCCTGCTGTTCCATTAAGTCCAATTCTCACACCCGTGTAGCAATCTCCTTGCTAAGTTACTACCTGTAGCAGTGCCAACGACACCGCGCAGCGATGCGGGAGATTACATAGTTGTAGGATTCTTTTCGCATGCTTGAAGCAGAAGCAGGTCCAGGAAAGAATTAGAATTGTTCAAATTTACTAGAGGATATTTAATTAAGCGTTTTGTGGCATAAGTAGCCAAAAGTGTGCTATGGAGGACGTATGAAATAATTTTAAGGAGTCCTTAAGGTCCCTGGTTTAGGCGTTTTTCAATGAAAAGTTTCGATTCATGTTCGGCAAAACTACGCGGTTGATTCAAAATTCTGTGGATACCGCCAATGAAGCGGATAGCCAATATGCAACCTCGGTCAGAAACAAGCCTGTCTGGTCTCATCTTCACCTTGAGGCGGTGCGTTTGAACACACGTGATTATAAATAAATACAGCTCTTCCTTACAAGCTGAAGCATTCGAAGTAGCTTTAATACTTTTATCGGAAATCTTCGTACACTTCTTCGATTCTTTTCTTTCCTACTCATCAGTTTTTTTTTTCGTATTGTAAGCCATTCGAAAATAAAATTTTCTGCAACAGACTTCGTCTCGCCGCGATGAAAACTTAAAGTAAAACTAATAACACTTCTCAGGATGGAACCAGACCGAGCAGACCATGACAACAAAGCGAACATTGTTGTGTTTGCAGCAATGGGTGTAACGTTTTGTTATTATTTAATTAAAATTTCAAATCTTGGCTCGAAAGAATCAAAGTATAATGCGTTTCGTTACCGGGTTTTAGAGGTGATGGGGACATTCTGCAGCCCAGGCCTATGAATTATCTATATTGTAATTCTTACATGCATGGTGTAACTAATAAAAGAGTATACTGAAACAGTGATAGTAAATTGCAGATATTTAAAAGATATTTTAATTACGGAGTTTATTATCAGGCTATTTAGCCCGCTGACACTTCGAAATAAACCTATACGCATAAAAATTGTCTGTCCCTGCTGCAAGGGGTAGCAGCTCTACGGTTCGGTTTGAAACAATATTTAATGCGAAAAATGTACCATGGAAATTCGCGATCACATCGTGCTTCAAATGACGGTAAATTGCTTCAAGCAGTGAATTACGAGTAAAATGATCACAGAAAAGGAATTTGCCGGTAACGTATGTAAATAATTGTCAGTATGTGAACATCTAAAAAGCCGAGGCAACGCATTTTGCATGTGTGACGGGGGGTTACCACTTCGAATCTCGGCAGGGACACCGACTGCCCTGACTGAGGTTCCCATGGTTTAGTCAGCTGCTTCAAACTAATGCCAGGACAGCACCTGAAATTAGGTCAGTATCGTGTGCTGTCACGCGATTTTAATTTCATCCCTCGCTACAGTCCAACCATTCGATGCTGTGCAGTCAGAGTTACCGCCAGAGATGTTAAATTATTAATCAGTAAGTATATAATTCAGATGTGTGGGAGATTGGATTGAGTAGTCGGTATAGTGACCGTGCTGCGGGCTGGGCCATTCCCCATAGCGTCTAGACCGGCTTCATTTCCCGCCGAACTACTTCGATGAGTACCGGAGGCTTTCCAAAGAGGTAAAGCTGGTGTAGGGGGCGTGAAGTATTAACGGCAGTTGAGAAGAAGTGGATCTAAAAAGTGTGGCTATCAAATAGCGAGACTGTGCACGCAGCTGCTAGCCTTGATTGTTGTTCCCCAAGTTAAATATTTACTTGTTACCGCCTAACCTTCCCCAGTCGCTTGCAGTGCCACGGTCTGTTACGTCAGGTAACGATTTTTAAACAGTTTTTAACTTATTGCGGTCGTGTTTGATGTTAAGCGACAAGTGAACAGAACTTCCTGTGGCACTGAAGGAAACTGCTGCCGAAGGTTTCAGTTTGTTACTCGAGGCGTATGGAAAAAGAATGCAGATTTACTTGAAGCGTTCTCACAAAACGACTTGAGGCTTGGAGGGCTTGTAGTACAGATCTGTGTGTGGCTTTCAGTGTAGAATCCTTTGAAGCGGATAACATGCCGATATAATACGAGGGTTATCCAGAAAATAAGTTCCGTTTGCGAATGTTGCCGCTGCAGCGCAGCGGTCACGATGGTGCGCATGCGTGCCGAGTTTGTTGATTCTGTGGCAAGGCACGGACGGAATTTGCAGACATCCGAACAGTGTTTACGCATCGTGCTGTGTGTTTATAATGTTTAAGAAAATAGAGAATCCCGCCACATGTCAAATGCGGTTTGCAATCCGTTTCTTGAATGCAAAGAACATGACACCGGCTGAAATTCATCGTCACCTTTGTGACGTGCATGGAGAACATGCCATGAGTAGTTCAGTGTTACGGAGATGGGTGCGACTGTTTAATGAAGGACGTGAAAATGTGCATGATGATCCGCGGAGCGGCCGACCGTCTGTGGCG
>Ga0123355_10014693_pt1 | contig 12257 bp, 7 predicted proteins | sample TergutEmb28metaG_3_FD_89872 | JGI IMG/M metagenome (GOLD analysis project Ga0123355, IMG submission 89872) | Embiratermes neotenicus P1 segment gut microbial communities from Petit-Saut dam, French Guiana - Emb289 P1 | ecosystem: Host-associated > Arthropoda: Insects > Digestive system > Gut ...
AGTGTTGCTGCTTACCAATGTTTCTCATTTATCAACCTGAAGATGGCCAATGAAAAGGGCCGAAACATGTAGTTGGTCTTTATGTAATAAATTATACATATCTCTACCACCATATAGTTGTGTCAGACAAGTATACAGACTCCAATCTAGTTTATCTTAGAATATTTTGAAAAATACGATACGTGTTATGAAGAGGAAGAATGAAGGGAATAGACGATAACCATTCGGGACAGTTGCCATGGGACGTCATGCTTCGGCTGGCTCGTGGACCGTCCGTGGGAAGTTATTGTGAACGTTAATGATTCTTCTGTTTAAATAAATGACCGGTGTTTTCTTGAACAGGCGAACAACTGCGAGGTACTAAAGAAATACACTTGTCCATATACTACGTAATTAGTTCAGTACTTTTACAGGCCTCAAATCAAGTAGAAGATCCTTTCTGTCTTTGAAGTAAAACAGGGGGAAGTAAGAAGTAATAATAGATGAATAGTTGAAAAAGAAAAGTCGTGGAAGTTGTGAAAGACACTATTTTAGGGGCGACAGAGCACCACTTGTTAGAAGACTCCCAGGCTTTATGTGCTCAGCCTTCCAAGTGTAGCATGAACGTGAAGAACTTAAAGTGGTGAGAAGTCATGCCCTGAGACACGGACAGAGGAAAACTGATTTTCTGATGAATGAAGAAAGGCATAATTTGGAAAGATAATTAGTTGCTATTTACATAGAAGTGTTCAGTTCTGATGAATTTAAATAAGGAGGCGTATATTTTAAGAAACTGGAACTTTCGAACAGTTTCAGAATTTGCTTGAAGACAGGAGAAGTAAAGGAATATAAAAGTGGGTTGAGATGGCCGTCTTGAAGTACTGCTCGGCGAATAATAACTTCCAGCAAACAGTCTGACAGACGAAATGGAAAGCCCCATAAATTTCCGTAACACTTGCTGTCACATCGTTGATAATTAGAATCGCACGTCAAATACAACTCAGTGATTCTTCGAATTACGCGGTAGAGCCGCTACAGTACAATTGCTATAAGTCTGTTTCAATCGAGTTTCATTTTTCGTCAGTATTCTTGACAGTCTTCACCACAATAAGCGGGTTCTCGATTTGGTGATCGACTTTCTTCTAGATCGGTTAAACTGAGGTACTACTGCAGTGAAAGAACGCGGCTTCCCATGACTATGATCAGTCACTTAGTGGTGCTTAGGGAAGTAATCAGTGTTTGTTATGACAGTTATAGACCCCATGCGGAACGTGGCAAGTATTCATGTTACAACAGGCGGTGCGAAGTTAGCACTGGACTTGAATGATAAAATGGATTATATGTGTATATATCTTAACATATGAGCACCGGTTCGTATCATACACCGTGTTCCGTGTTCCGTAACTTATTGAAGTCCCCATGGGAAAATGAAGTAAGAGCTTTCACTCAATTTTAAGGGTTTATTAGGCGCTTTCGCAAAAATTGTGAAAACTGATTATTAGCTTCGTTGTGCATGTTTCTTTGTTTCTTTGTTCTCCGCACGGAAAAACGCGGCTCTCACTGGACGAATTTTTTATGTAATTTTACACCTGATTATTTTTAAAAAAATCTGACGAGAAAGTTCAAGTTTGATTGAAATCTGACAAGAATAACGCATGCCTTACATGAAGACTTATGCACATTTATGATAATGTCTCGCTGAATTATTCTTAGAATGAGAAATGTGGAGAAAATTAAAACACATTTTATGTTCAATTTTTTTTTTCTCGAAAATAATGCCATTTATGAGATAAAGTGGCAAAATGGGGTAAAGTCAGACAATCCATTGAGGACAAAATGGCTCATGCGCACTGCATGCTGGATACCTAAGGCTACAAATACACACTCAGACTATGTAATACTTATTGCTTCTGCACTGCGACATTGGTTGCGCGGACGCGTCTCAGTGCTACTTTTACATGTACATTGCCAGTTATGTTCAAGGTAGTACCAATTTATATTTACCACTTCTAAAGTATTAGGATGTTTGAATTTGTGACCTAAGAGAAACGTTAAAACACGTAAAATTATTTTCGAATGTCTATCAGTTTTAATAGTGCTGTGTTACAAATCGGAAGGTCGCTGGTTCGATCCCAGCTGGTGTCATTAGAATCTTTCATTGACATAAAATCCTTCCGATCGCACTATGATCCTGGGGTCGACTCAGCCTCTAAGAGAGAAGAGTACCAGGAGCATTTCCTGGGGGTAAAGACTCCCGGTGCGTAAGGCTGACAAACTTACCACTATCCTGTGCCGTTGTCATGAACTCTGGGAATCTTAACTTCCTGGGACCCTCTGGGCCACTCCAGGTCTGTAACGGGACTGCTTTACATCCTATCAGGTTTAATAGCATTTTTAAGAATGGGGTATTTTAACTTCAGCAGCAGGACACATTCCTACATGAAGGAACTGTAATAGTGTGGAATTCGGCGTGTAACAATTTAATGCTGTACACGGAGAATTCACTTCTTGTCACATGGCTGTGACTGACGTCTGTGTGTGGGTATGTGTTTGTTTGTTTGTGTGTGTGCACGCGTGATTGGATATGTTCTGGACACAATGCACCAGGCTGTCATTGTTGTGATAGGAGGCTGGCCGGCATCGCCCACAAATGACTCAATCTAGGGATAGCCGTGATGACAATTCCTGCTGTCATAAGCACGTTCTGAGATGTTACTGGAATTACATCTAGTTTTAACAAATAAGTATGAGGTTATGACAGCAGAACCTAAAGATTAAGCACCACCAACACCAAACTCCATTTGACGTTTGCCTAAGCCAGTTACGTCCACTTCACAACCTCATAAACATTTTTACGTCTTGCAGATCCATTTTAATATTGTCTTTCAGCCTTCCTTATGTTCCCAGTGGGAATTTTACAATAGGTTCTGCGTCAAAGTTCTGTTTTCTTCGTTTTTCTACCCACATTGCTAGCTGGTCGTAGACTTCTTGATTTTAGTCCAACCATTACAGGGTGACCTGTATAAAGGGCGATATTCCTCGTCATGTAATATCGTCACGCAGTGTTTACCACACTGTGTTGTTATATAGCTCTTGGGGGGTGGGGGTGGGGGGCGAGAAATAAACTTGGCCTGTCCGCAGATGAATAAAATGCAAACTGAATGTGCTGGTACACGCGTATGCTAACTTCAGGTAAAGAAAAGCCAAGTCGAACAAACAAACTGAAATGTATCGTAAACAAACTGCATTTGTTGGTTTCAAGTGAAGTATATTGTGATTTTTTTGGGATTTCGGGCCCAAGTTTCATCAATTTCTTTGAATTTTCTTGTTTGAACCATTATTCTGAAAGGGTTTTATAAGTCAGTTTCCTTTGACTTCTTCCACTTTTTGTAATTTTTTTCTATTTTCGAACCGAAGTTTCAACAATTCTTTTGAATTCTCCTCTTTGAACCATTATTCTAAAATGGCTTTTTATAGCTGAAGTTTCCTGGCGACTGTGGCAGTTCAACTTGTGACACAAACTTAACTGTCTCTTAAACACGTCAATTTTTCTCTCAGCATCTCTGTGACGTTCAACTTTGTTCCTATAGAAGGCACTGGCAGTAGCTGTTTAGTACTGCGATGTAGTAAAGCACTTAGTGTATGGCGTTTAGTGAGACATACGGCGGAGGGCTGACATCCACGAACAGCGGACACTGATTGGCTGTTGTGCTTCTGAACAATCAATGCTACTGAAGATTCCAGGCTTTTAGGTTATGGCGCCGTACATATTGGCATGGAATAGTCCTTGGGTTACTCCAAGAGAGCTGCAACAGGATTTCCCGAATCTTTGGTAAATGTGTACCAGTGCGCATTACGTAACATCCCTGAAAACTGGGATCTTCATGAGCACTGCTGTGTTCGTATTAATATTATTTGCTTCACTCATGGAAATTATATCAACATTTCGAATGAAACTTGTTTAACAATAAAACAAGACCACAACAGAAACAAGCACGAACCAAGTAAGCCCAAAATAAAGAAAAAAATGCAATTAATAAATTGGGTAAACAATTTGTGTAATATCCTTAGAAAATATAAAAAATAATTTATTTACAAAACAGTGATATTGGTGACAACGTTTTTGTATCAATATTTTAGAATTAGAAATAGGCTTGATATTAAATTCTTAATGGTATTTAGAATTTATACATGTAGTGCCAGTTTATAGTCAACATGTTAAAAAGGAGAACAAATGACTGGGAAAAGGCTGTGAAATTTTTAAGCATTTCTTCGCTTTTCTAGGTGTTTTAAATATCTCCTTAAATATATAACAATGCAAACATAATAATTTTTATCCCTTACGTACCAAATTTTTTTTTTTGGGGGGGGGTTACCTTTTTAGTAATGTTTTTAGAGGTGTGATATTTCTGTCACATTTACCCTTCAGAGTTTCGAGTTCTTAAACGTAAAATGTATTGTCTAAAAGAATTAATGTTTTTCGTTAAATAACATCTATTTGTATCATTAGTTAATTGCGATATTTGAGGTTCGCGCCAAGGTGTTACTAAAGGTACCGGTACAAGTATCCTGGGAAGTGAGGCCGTGAAAATGTGTGAGTAGGTTCTGACTTTCGAAGATACTGCTTTCCTCCGAAACGTCAAGAACTACTCGCCCACTGACACAGCGTCATATTTCGGAAGGCTTTTGTTACAAATCGGAAGGTCACTGGTTCGATCCCAGCTGGTGTCAGTGGATTTTTCATTGACATAAAATCCTTGGTATCGCACTATGGCCCTGGGTTCGACTCAGCCTCTAACAGAAATGAGTACCAGGAGTATTTCCTGGGGGTAAAGGCGGCCGGTACATAAGGCTGACAACCTACTACCAACCTGTGTCGTCATGAAATCCGGGAACCTTAATTTTCTGGAACCTTCTGGACCCCTCCTGGCCTGTAACGGGAATGATTTACCTTTTTTTTTACATTTAGTCATTCATTTATTGAAGTAGTGAAGACAGTTTTGCACACCGCTCAAGACAGTTTCGCACACCACTCAAGACAGTTTTGCACACCACTCAAGACAGTTTTGCACATCGCTCAAGACAGTTTTGCACACCCCTCAAGACAGTTTCGCACACCGCTCAAGACAGTTTTGCACACCGCTCAAGACAGTTTCGCACACCGCTCAAGACAGTTTTGCACACCGCTCAAGACAGTTTCGCACACCGCTCAAGACAGTTTCGCACATCTCTCAAGACAGTTTTGCACACCGCTCAAGACAGTTTTGCGCACCGCTTAAGACAGTTTCGCACACCGCTCAAGACAGTTTTGCACACCACTCAAGACAGTTTTGCACATCGCTCAACACAGTTTTGCACACCGCTTGAAGCTGTCTGACAAAATTTTTGTTGGACTTCCACAGAAAAGGCCTTTAGAAAAACTGATTTCAGATCATCGCAGAATTTATGGAGCCCAGATATCTGTTAACATTTTTAAACAGCCCGCTACTGGATCCAGTACCGAGTCAGTTGAACCTGTTTCACTGGGATCTAGTTTCGTATTTTTCTCTTATCGGTGTTGGGAGTCATTACGTGGCTTCTTGGGCGAACCGAACGTAAAACGAAATGGTACCTTTAGGACGTTTTATTAGAGATCAGGAAGGGAGCTTTGATGTGGTACAAAAAGTCTGTTAGATGAGGTTTGTAACGTGATGTCCCGAGACGTGTTGAACTTGATGTTTAGCCGCAGCAGAACGTATCAGATATCGATTTATACCGAGTCTTCGTGTATCTGACCACCGATATTATTCAACCAGCACTTTCTTTACTGGTCATTATGCCGGCCAGTCTCTTTTTCAGAGCCTAAATAAGGGTTCCGGAATCTGGAGAGCGTAATTGTTGGAGTGACCAGACTAGGGCTTGGCCTCCAGGGGGTCGTGGTTAGCTTCCCAGCAGGGACAAGTAATTATTTATCTTTTCTTGGAAGAGCCGAGACCGGCTATAGGGCCCTACGCAGGTTCATTTTCACCGGGTACCAGGGAGGTTCTCCACGGGCAGTAAAGCTGCTGGTGCTGTAATCCTTATCCTGCTAATGTGCAGAATATGTTCTGCTCCTAATAATTCCAGCAATTGGCAGATGGGATTTAACTTTTATTGCGCCTTCGGTGTATACAAGATGTACCTAGATAAATTATAAATTGTTCCTGAAACCATTTTCAATGAATATTTCCACTATGGTACAAGTGGAAATGAGTAATATGTATATTGATATGGGTGTATATAACGGCAGTGAAAAATGAACAGGAAAAGACACTGCGGCTTCTGATATGCTAATTAAAGCGGTATATGTTTCGTATGTTTATGTTTATATGTTATGTACAGAGTAGTCAGGTCAGTTAGAGTGTAATTCCGTATTTAGTGGGCTAGGGAGTGACTTGTCAGTTGGGAGAATGGTTAGAGGAGAAGGTGCTTGGGACGTTTGTGTAGATGGGATTTAATTCGGCATTTGAAGGGTTTAGATGGCCGTTTACCTCATATAGTGTCAAGGTTAAGAAAATGTGGTCCTAAATTTCTACCCCTCCATATGCCTTCATGGTGTAGACGGGGCCCTCTATTTTTGCTACAAGAAAGTCTCCTATTTAGCTGGTGATCGCTTGCTTAATTCATGTTTCGTACATTTTTCTCAGATTATTAAAGTCAAATATCCTGAATAACTGCCTTTATTTTAGTTTGGAATACCAATCTTCGCGGCGGTATAATTCAAGAGGTAAGTTATAAATCTGTGTTACTTAAATATGTAGCAGGTAGGAAGATAAAATATTATGAAGTGGCTGTTGGGAAAATTTCATAGAATTTAGTAGGCTCTTCACATACGGACGTATTATGCGTGTACTTCATTTATTCTTATGAAGATATCACATGTTGCGACTTTTAGCGTTGACAGCTCTAAGCAAGTGTGGGCGACGTCGTACTTGTGTTTCTTTACTGTCATGGATTATGATGCTGTAAGGAAAGTATTTAGTTGCACGTTTGTGAATTATCGCCGTGTTAATGCCAAGGAGTATAAAGTGGGAAAATGAGAAGCGTGTAAAAATGATCCTTCTGTGAACGTAATAGGATGGTCCTACTCTCTTCTCTGCTTCTCCCTTACAAGTTACTTCTTCAGGAATATTGTTTCATCTACCGCAGTTCACATGCATTCTGCGTAGCTGAAATATTTGAAGGGCGCCAGGTATTGTACGTTTGTTAGAACTTACTGTACAGGTTCAGAGGAGTTTAAGATAAGCTTCAAAATTTTTGGAAATTGGGAACTAGGTTGGTCGTAAACAGATATTAATTTATATATCATATCTCCATTATATTACATTAATAATTGAAAATGAGTGTTTTGTCTGTGGATTTCGTGACGTGAGCCATGCATCTTGGACTGTGAACAGATGCGAAATAGATCTTTACTTATTTCTGTCGCCATGTTGTATTCATTTGAATAATTAGAGATAGGAAAATAAAATAAAACTTTTTGCCAATCTAAAGACAAAAAAAAAAAAATAAAAAAAATAAACGAAATGAACACCATCAGGAAAACAGAAGAGTAAGCAAATATTAATACAGAGTAATTAAAAGTAAAGAAACCAGCATTAATTATTGTAGTAATACTATCCATTTCAGTGGGCCACCGGATTTTGTAAAAGCTTCACTTGTGTACCGCTACTTTATCGCAGTAAGAGTCGTTCAAAATTAATGAAAATAAATGCCTTTAAATCAGTTGTCTGGGAGAATCGTACGCCAGCTTATGTAACGACACTAAACGATCAGAAGAAGCAACAGTCCCTGTTGCCATTTGCTCGGCCACGTTTGCTTGTAAAAGCCGCCGGCCGAGTCTGAATGAACAGTGCAAGACACTGGCATTACAAGACACACAAGGAGTAAGTTGCGAAAGGCCGGCAGCTGACATGTAACACACGTCAGACTCGCGATCCTGTAACTTTTTGTAGAGACGTTTGCTGCAATGAACGTGTTCCCTGCGAGACTGCGCACTGCACCAAACAGTTCTGCAAACTGCCTGATAACGCCACCTTTTGGGAGTTAACAAAGGATACTGCCAAGTCTAATTAACTAGCTAGCTAGGTAGCTAGCTATGTAGCAAATTGTTTAACTAGCTGCCTAATAACGCTCTATCTGGAACTATTAAAAATGTTTATCGCTTTGAAGAAGGGAATTTATGTAAGTGATAAATAACAGTCAAGTTCATATTGATGGTCTCCTTTTGGGGTTATGTGCTGGGCGGTTCATGTGTTTTCCGATGTTTTGGAAAATTTGGAGGAAACGTGAACAATAAGAGCTACGGAAGGGGGGAGGACATGGGTAGTACGAGCCTGTGGAATTGAGTCCCAACAGTGGCTGTTGTGAGGGTCAACAGTGGGGATTGTGCGGGTGGACAGGTGTAAGTGCTGAGCTTGTGAACGGCCATTTTCAGGGCCCACGGTTGGGGGATTTTACTGATGGACCGATGTATGTGGTGTTCTGTTGGAGGGAGAGTGATGTTTAACACTGAAGATGGAGACAATAAGTTCCTCCGAAACTTAGGGAAACACATCGACCACAAGGCGTTGGAACCCAAAATAAGCCTGTCAAATTGTAAGCAGTCTCCGTGAAAACCTGAAAACTTCACCCAAGTTCATAACGCAAAGAATGTCATTTATGTTCTCGCTATCTCTTGATGGTAAATATACTGCCGTTGTGTTATGCTTAATTTTATTCGCTAGGGTGAGATATTCCAAACGAGGCAAATTTTGAGTTGTTTTGCTTAACTCATTCCGTGAAAGAATTAACCCGTAGTCCTGCCCGTTTCCCTAGACCGAGTTTGATTATATTTGGTACGGCACATTCCGTAGTCATCTTACACCTACCGCCAAAATTTGAAGCTCCTATCTTTATTTTCTAATGAGTCATGGCTTCCGAAGTCGGATGCGAGTACTGAAGACACACAGACACTTTCTTTGATATTACAGAATTAGTTGCTTCTTCACAGAAAGAACACTGAGCCTGCTTTATGAAGTACATTCGCTAATTCTGTACATGTAGCGAAATAGTTGTTTTTTGTTGCAGAATGGCATGAAACACTTCAATGCACTGTGGAAAACATGCAGAGCTGTTGAATGTTAAAATTTCTGGCTTGTATAGCATTAACCATTGAAGGTTAATTATTTAATCCCATTTTAGTGCTATGAGTAATTAGCAGATTTTCTTGTCTAGCCACTTCTACCTACTCAGTTGTAGATGCAGAAGATTATTTTTGCATTGTAATACTACACACACGCGCGCGCACGCACACACACACACACACGCACACACCGTAAGACTCCCAAGGACGAGGCATCGGCTGTCGAAGAGGCTTGTCCCTGCACAACAAACAACGTTAACAAGAGACAAACATCCATGCCCTCCAGCGGGATTCGAACCCGCAAACCGAACAGTTAACGACTGCAGAAACTACCCCTTAGACCGCATGGCAAACGGGATAGACAATTAGCAGATCTTCTTTGACCAAAAAATTATGAGCCTGTGATCTGTTGTTCTTTAACCTTTAGGCACCATGCATCCTATATATAGGACAGGGGTACCGCTAGTCCTCATAGTACGCTTTTTATATATTCGGTCAACAAATATATTTAATTATTTTTTTTAGATTTTCTCTCACCACCTTTGTTTATTCCTCCACAAAATGTCGTGTATTTCCTAATGTTACCCTTCTTGGTTTGTAAAATATTCACATTGCACATAAATGTTGTTTTAAACTGTAAATGTCCAGCTCCAGGGTCAAAGGGTTAATTGTGAGTAAACTGTCAAAGCAGTAACAAAGCAGAGGGTTGAACTTCCTCAGCTCAATCGAGCAGTTGTTTTTATGACCTGAAATGAGAGGCCAATACATCCTTCTGTAGCCACATCTCAGACCAGTCCTCTCCGGCTGCCGTTTCATCGATTGTTGGTGTGACGACCATTGAAAGACCGGCAGACAAGGCGCAACAGGTATAACCGGCGTAACCTTGAACTTGACATTGTCCTTGACACCGATCTGAAGGACCAATCGAAAATGCTGGTGCGGGAAATGTCGCGTTGTGTTCTGTCGACAGGCTGACGTAGAACAGACTTGTCCTAGCGATAAGATGTCAGAGTTGTGAGGGGAAGCACATTTCGAAACACGTACACAATACCAGTCGTGTGGCTTGAATGAGGTTCTCCAAGACGCCACTGCGTCTCGTCAAGTCAGAGTCGCAGTGGCGTCTTGAAGACGGCTACCTTCACTTGTTTCGGAATTCGAGACTCATAATGGTTTTTATGTTTTATTTGATTCTGCAAATAAATTTTTTCTCAAACTGGATTTTCTTTAGATAAAATATTTTGAAGTAAAACAGCTCTTTATTTTTAACGATATTCTCTCTCTCTCTCTCTCTCTCTCTCTCTATATATATATATATATATATGAAAGGAAAATATTGCGAAGAATATATGGCTCGACAAATAATGGGGACACTGGCGTCCCAGATGGAACAGTGAACTGTACAGTTTATACAATGAGCCAAACGTCGTGGAGGACATTAAAATCAGAAGTTTAGGATGGGCACGTCACATAATAAGAATGGAAGAAGAAAGGATTCCAAAAAAGTTTTTAAACGGAAACTTCTACACCACAAGACCTGTGGGAAGACCAAGAACCAGATGGGCGGATGTGGTCCAGAGGGATGCGTTACAACTGCTGGGGATAAGAGGATGGAAGAGAAGAGCTGAAAATAGGGATGAATGGAAGCGTCTTATGAGGGAGGCCAACGCCTGGAAGGGGCTGTAGCACCATATATGGATGGGTGGTTATACATACATATATATATATATATTACCTTCCTTGAAAGCTGTATTATTTTAAGCCTCTACTCCGCACAGCAATCGCTTTAAGCATTAACCCTTTAAATGCCCATTTAAATCCCATCTGCCGATCGCAGGCATTATTAGGAGTTCACCCTATTCTCCACGTTAGCAGGATAAGGGTTAAACCTATTCTACCTCGGAAATTCTTCAACTAATCTTTCTGCATGTTTTGAGGTCTCGTTAGATGCCATATCCATTTTTGTTTCAACCTTAGTATAATGACCCATATTAAATTCAAAATGTAAAAAAAATTAATTTAACTCACAATAATGAAAGCCACTGAAGCTCTGTTAGAATGTAGCACATATTGATAATTTAATGTAGGTACTGTACATGTTTGTTCATCAATGGTGAGATAAGGGCAAAGATGGAGAACTCGAAACTTTTGCGGGAGTACAGTTCGAATTGAAACAACTTTTGCTTCATTGTCACAGATCTGTTTTAAATACTGATATTAATGTTTTCAGTTTTAGTTTGTGAAATCAGCGGCGCCACAAATTGCAAACACCGAGATAGCTGAGGTTCGTATCGGTAGGTGTAATGGACGTTCTTGTCAATTCTTTTAGTTTCATGAAGTTAATAGGAAAATAAGTAATTTAATTTAAACTTAATTTATGCGTTCCTTGTGACTATTTAGTAAATTACGAAATTACGAACTTAATTCCGTCTTTGTACGTAGCGAACACAAGTATGAATTTCCGGACACAAACTGTCTTAAGAAAAGGTCCCTTTCACGTTACTATAAAACACGTGACAGAATTGAATAATGCTGCTCTTATTTTATTCACAGAAAGCCTTATAAATCCGAATGTGTCACTTCAGCGAACATGTTATTCAGTGTGTGTGGAAGGCAAGATATGCTCTGAACTGGCTGAGAACGCCGTGGAGGTAGACAACACACATGGCTGAGGTGCTTGTGTCAGATGTCTAGAAGCACAAGTTGATACAGAATGCTGGTATATAGAAAAAGCGCGCGCACAAGCACGCGCGCACAAACACACAAACACACATAAAGTGTCTAGAGTGTGTCACTTCTCACACGGTAGTTTTCTGAGGCGTCTGTCATGCAGCAACACTCACCGTGTAATTCTGAAACCTGTTACTGTTTTCATTGCCAACAGGGTTACCGGCAGTCGGTTACAAACATTTTCGTATACTGCTGTACTTGTATGATAAAACGGGCGATACAAATGCAGAACTCCTACAGGACACTCTTGTTATACTAGGGGTTTTCAGAAAGTAAGGTTCCCTATTTTTTTTGCCACCAAAGTACTTCACATAATAAGATGCCTCTTTCTACAATTATTACTTACTTCATTCACGATTTTTTCACGTAGTCACCTTCTCTGTTGATGCACTTGTCTAGGCGGGAAATC
>Ga0123355_10014694_pt1 | contig 12257 bp, 7 predicted proteins | sample TergutEmb28metaG_3_FD_89872 | JGI IMG/M metagenome (GOLD analysis project Ga0123355, IMG submission 89872) | Embiratermes neotenicus P1 segment gut microbial communities from Petit-Saut dam, French Guiana - Emb289 P1 | ecosystem: Host-associated > Arthropoda: Insects > Digestive system > Gut ...
TCATGCCAAATGGTTATGCTTCAAACATGACTTTTGAGCCGTATCGCAGGGAAATGCAGGGCTTTGTCATTAATGTAATATATCCAATTAGCAGCAGCTCTAAACTCAATACTATAACAAGTGGTATTATCGATGGGCTTATGAATGATTTTATGTCGAAAAATAATGTCGGCAGTTTGTATGTGCGCCCGATGGTATATGCTCACGATACTAGTGCTATTGGCATTGCGCTGGACGCGCGCTCTTATGGCGATATTGGCGGCTTTGAAGCTGGTCGTTATGTTGTTAATTTTAATTTGCAAGAAGATATTAAAATATTGCCCGACCAATTGTTTGCCCGCGGAACGGACTACCGCGCAGTTTTTGCCGATTTAGCAGGCCGCTGGATGCGCCTTATTGGTGACGAAGATTTTAATTTTGATGATGAAAATATTTATTTGCATGTGCGGACTCATGGCCATGCAAATAGCACAGAAAGTTATACGACCCTAACATTCTCTTTGTTGCAATTTGAAGGCATGTGGCAGGGCATCGCGCCGCTCGACAATGACCCGCGCCCGCGCCTTGCCATCACTTTTGATGATGGGCCGCACTACCGCTTCACTCCGCAGCTTTTGGACGCGCTTAATACCCGCGGTGTTATCGGCAATTTCTTTGTTTTGGGTGCATCGGCCACGGCTCATCCCGACATCGTTCGGCGCATGCATGACGAAGGGCATGTTGTGGGCAATCATTCATATAGCCACTCGAATCTTGCCACCATGTCGCGTTCAAGAATACAAGAAGAATTGGAAAATACCAGCGCGCGTATTTATGAAATAACAGGCCAGCGTCCAAATCTTCTACGCCCGCCATTTGGTACGGAAAATAGCGAGGTGCGCGATGTTGCCCAGGAAATGGGCATGTCCATAATTTTATGGAGCATTGACCCGAAAGATTGGTTATATTTGGATGCTTATGCAGTTCGTGATAATATCATGCGCCATGCTCGCGAGGGTAGTGTTATTTTGCTCCACGATATTCACGAAACATCCATACGCGGGGCAATTATGGCTATTGATATGCTGCTTGCCCGCGGCTATCGTTTTGTTGGCATAGATGAGCTGTATGATGCGGCTGATTTGCCTTTGGAGGCTGGCTCGCTATATCGCAGTATATATAGAGATTTGGTGACAAGATGAGCGATAATAATTTTGAAGTGAAATTAGCCATTTTGGCCGACATTTTGATTAAAAAAAAGGATGCCCTGCAAGCTATTTTGAATATTTGCGAAAACCAAGAGAATTTATATAGCACGCCAAGCACGCCCGAACGGCGGGATTTTTTGGTTCAAATGGGCAAGGAAAAGCAAGTGCAAATTGATGAAGTTTTGGCATGCGATGAGATGTTTCAAGGGATTTTTAATAGCATTTCCGAAAATTTCCAAGAGCTTGGCAAGGAGTATAAAGAGCGTGTGCTTACATTGCAAACGGGCATTAGCGAAGTGATGGAAATGGATGTTAAAATCCGCATCCAAGAAGACAAAACCAAAACTGCCGCTCAGGAAGCCTGGGGAAAAATGGCGAAAACTTCAAGCTCTGCCGCCAAAGAAATCACCCCTCTGAACAAAAATTATATTATAGACCAATATAACAAAAACAGGAGGAAATAGAATGATAACAGGTGTTGAAATTTGCATGGTCGTGCCGAGCTCGCTTGCGGCACTGGAACTTTATGAAACTATTTTTGAGGTAGAGCGCGTAGAGGTGTCGGATTTTGGCGTGGGTAGCAGCGAGGTTGTTTTCACAGTGTTTAATGCCCGTTTCCATTTGCTGGATGAAAATCCCGACCATATGCTTTTTGCCCCAAAGGAAGGCGACCCGAAATCTACTTGGATTAATGTGGCTGTGCCTGATATACAAAAAACTTTCGATGCCGCAATGAATGCGGGTTGCGCCCCCATAGCCCCCATAACCGAAATGCCCGATTTTGGCGTTAAAAATGCCATGTTTGTGGATGGCTATGGATATATGTGGATGTTGCATCAAATTGATAGAGTTGTGAGCCACGAGGAACGCATGGAAATATTTAGAAATAAATAAATCAAAACCTCCCGATTTGGGAGGTTTTCTGTATTATTGGGGTGCGTGAAATGTTTCGTCAGGCATTTCGGGGTCGAATTCAAATGTATTATAAACAATAATGACTCTTTCGCCGCCTGCGGCATCAAAAATCACCATTTGCACAGGGAGTAGCGTATCATTATTAACCCACAGGCGCGCCATGGCAAGATATGGATGCTCACCAGGAATGGGAGCTTCCAGCACCGTTGTTAGCGACTCATCAACCATGGATGCCATCACGCTAGTTTCTTGACTACGCACAAAATTGCGGACAAATGTAGTTAGCAAAATTTCCACACGCTCAGGGGCTTCACTCGTGGTTTGCGCCACGCGCCCATCCAAACGCGGATTAAACTGCGAAATAGTCGTGCCATCAAAAACGGTCGTATTGCCCGCCACATTCGCAGGCGCAGTCACCTCGATGCGGTAGCGGCCATCAGCACGCGCGTGCTGCACTGTTTCATAAGCATGCTGATTGTTGTTTGAAATATATGTAACAGTAGCCTGCGCCGTAAAACCCTCCATGGCCAGCAGCTGTCTGTGTATCTTTTCGTAAACATTGCCGTCCACTCTCTCCTGTATCGCCCCGCAGGCCGCCAAAACAAACAGTCCCGCCGCGGCCAAAACCCCCGCCAAAATCATTCTTTTCATAATCAACAACTACCTCCAAAAGGATATTTGTCTAATTATACGAGCCTAGGGGCATGTTTATGACTATGCCTGTATAAAAAATACGGACGCAACATTGTGCGCCCGTATATTATCTTAATACCTAGTTAAACCGTGGGTGTTTAGGAACGAATTAGCTTGTGTGAATGTTATATTTCGCATCAGAGGTCTTCCGCCTTCAAGGTTTCCTGTAAAAATTCCACTTCGTAAAATGCCCAAAGTTGCATTGCTTCCATGAACATACAGCGGAGAGCCACTGTCGCCCGTAAAGGCGTATAAATCTGTAATAATAAATCCTGTTGAGCCATTAGTGGTGTGATTCGGATTAGTAATTCGCCCCAAATTACCTAGACGGGCAGAGTTTGACCTTAAAGTTGAATAACCTTGAAAAGCAACGGTAGCACCCATAACAGGTAAAGCGCGAGCCGTAGATAGCTGCATATTGTTTAATAGACTATTTGTAGCATTTGTTCCTGGCTGGATTGGCACAAATGCTGCATCGTGTCTACCGCTGTTTTCCCAACGAATGTTGCAGACATTTCCAAGAAAACCACCAGCACTATTGTAAACCCTTGCGCCATGTGAAAAGCTATGGGCTGCAATAACAATGCCTTCTTGCCCCGTATTCAAGCATCTAGCCCTAAAACCATTAGAACCAGCATGCTCTCCTGACGCATTTGCGCTTCTAAATAATCCTTGCCCTGCATTAATAGTTCTTAGCCTTATGTCGAAAGGTGAAAAATCCAAATAGTACTGCTCCTGCTGTTGCAAAGGAAGCGGCAACGGCAAGGGCAATGGAAAAAAAGGGTTATCGTAATCATCTTCAATTTCTATTGAGATGCCCAGTTCCCATTCGACAATCATCAACAAATGGGGGTCGAAATCTCTCACATCAATTATGCCAAGTTCAATCATGCGCAGATATGACTCGGCTCTGCCTGGCCTAAAAGGGATACTGTGCCCCTCTGATGGCTTAAAAACAATAGCAGGAGAATCAGTAACCTCGCGCCTAAACCGCTCGATTCCCTCTGGGCTGTAATCCCATATCCAAACAGTCACTCTATTTATGTCGGTGGCAACTCCTGCAGCACTCATAATGCGCTGGAAATTCGGGTTATTGTTTTCTAGATGATAGTGGTAAAGATTATATTCCGTAAGCATAATACTACTAATATGGCTAAGTAAGTTATTAAGCTCACTATAGGAAAATTCCACTCCGCCAAATAAAACATTATTAATATCCACATATTGGCTTAATGTCGCAAAAGCATTATCTCGCGACCTGGCATTTAAGCCCTCTGTAAGCTGTATCACCAAAACACCATCATCATTAATATATATGCCACCAATATATTCTGGAAATTCCCATTGGCCAGCGTCCGTAGCAAAATCTTGCGCCAAATTTTCTATGAAAGCCAAAGACTTTATGTAATTAGTGGCGAATTCTTGTGTAAGACCTTGTTGCATTATACGACTTATGGTGCTATGATACTCTTGCGTTTGCGAAAACTCTGCAAAAGTCATGCCGTGATAAAATCGCCCTTCTTCAAGGCTATACCCTTGGCCATGAGTAACAAAAACCACAGATATAGTCAGCACCAAGGCCAAGGTAATTGACAAAATGCGCTTTTTCATGTGTTTTCCTCCTTCTGAACATGGCGGCGTGTGCCGCATTAGTAAGTTATGCGGGTAGCGAACCCGTTTTCTACCATGGTAATATTTAGTATAACACACACACACACACACATGTCAAGAAAAAATTTAAAAATTTACAAAAAAATCTGATCAGTTTCTTTTTGTCAAAAAATTTAGAAGTATAGTAATGATTATGAATAGACCCAAAAAGCCAAAAATGGTGTAGGCACTTGATACTATTCCCGAAAAGCCAAGATGGGCAGTGGCTATGGCGAGGGCGGTTATGGCTATTTTAATTTGCATTTTGGTGAAGCGGGTGCGAGAAGCCAGCCAGTTTGTTAGGGCAAAGGCATTGGTGGCGGCGGTTGTGAAAATGGCCAAAAATAGCAGGATGGTATATGCATGGGCGATGGTCGGGGCGAGGGTTTGGGCTAGTGCGAGCATGGGAAGCTCGGCGGATTGCACGGCGGGCAGATTGGTTAGCAGAGCAAATGCAAAAACCACGCCCACGAGTATTATAAAAAATCCGCCCAAAAGACCGCCCGCGCGGGCTATTTGCTTGTTTGTTACTATGGCGGGCATGGTGGTTAGCACGGCTATGGCGGTTATCATATTGTAGGATGAGTAGACCAGGGCGGATAGCGGCCATATGGCGGTTTGGGCGAATGCCGTTGTTGCCGCGGTGGTTTCGGCGGCGTTTAGGATGGCGAAAATACCCAGCCCCAGCGCGCCCACTATTAGTATTGGGGTTATTATTGTGTTGATTTCGACAATACCGCGCACATCGAAAAGCAGGACGATAAAGCACAGGGCGGCGAGGATGAATGTGCCAGATGTGAAATTAAAATTCAGAGCCTGCACGCCCAGCGCGCCTGCGCCCGCAAGCATTGCGGCAAAAATGACAAAAATAAATAGGCCTGTTATGATATCTAAAACCATTCCCAGACGTTTGCCAAAAACAACTTGCATAAAACCGCGATAATCTTTTATATTGTTTTTAACACAAATATCAAGCACCGCCCAGCCGCACAATGCTATTACTGCGCCCGCTAGGATAATGCCCAAAATGCCCCATTTGCCGCCATAGCGCAAAAAAAATGTTAAATGCTCCTGGCCAGAAGCAAATCCCGCGCCAAAAATAAGCCCTGTGTATACACAGGCCACTTTGATAATATTAATGAAGTTTTTATTTTTTTCCATAAAAAATCCCCCTTTGCTTGAATGTATGCAAAGGGGGAGATATTTAGGACTAGTCTATTCTTGTGGGAATAACAGGCGCAGGCCATGTTGGGTCTGGTGTATGCGTTGGCCCTGGCAATCTGCGCTGTGCTGGCGGTATTGGCGGCAGGGCAGGGATGACAGGCACAACCTGTGTTGGCATCGCATGATGCGATGGCCGATTCATTTGCCACCACCAATCGCCAATGGGCGACCAATTAGCCTCTATGAATACATCATGCGCGGGCATGACGAATGTTGTTGTGAGCGCAAGTGGATTTACAAATTCGACGCCAAAGCCCCATCCTGGATTTTGGTGCCAATACCAATTCCACCAATCAGGATTATTTTGCCAATTCCAGTTCCAATCCCACGGAGCTGACCAATTTGACCAAGATGTCCAGCCAAAAAATGTTAAATCTGGCCGCGCATATGTGCGCACGGTAACTGTTGCGCCAGGTGCATAAAGCCCCGCGCCCGTTACCGCCGCCGTGCTTCCAAAAACATGCACATTGAAAAGCCCCGCCGTAACCGCCGTCCAATTGGCAGTTATTGTTATATCATGGGATGGCATTACAAAAGTCGCATTTGTTGCATTATTTGGACTTGTTATTGTAACATCATTCGATGTCCAACCGCTAAATGTGAAGCCCTCGCGTATTCCTGCCGCCAGCGTCACCGTAGAGCCAACCACGCGCAATTGCGTTACGGATTGACCGCTACTTGCCGCCCCTGCGGGATTATTGGTGATGGTTGCGGTATAGCTTGGCACATTCGTCCAATTGGCAGTTATTGTCACTGCATTATCGGGCATTGTGAATGTTGTTGAAATGCTGCTTGCATCAGCAAAAGTGACACCAGCCGCAGGGGTTGCCGTCCATCCTGCAAAAGTGTATCCCGTGCGGTCGCCTGCATTTATGGAAACAGATGCGCCTACGGTGCGCGCTCCCGATGTGGTTTGCCCTGTTGGTGCAGTTGCGATGGCTGGTGCGTTGGTAATTGTCATTTCATGCGTTTGCGCGCTTATTGCATTGACGGGTATTAAAAAGGGGCGCGTAAAAGTTTCGGTCGGCGTTAAACCGTTTACAATAATAGCATAAACACAAACATAGCCCGATACTGCGCCAGCTGGAATGTTTAGTACATTGCCGCTGGTTATGGTTGCTCCTGTGACAGTTGAGAATGTACAATCATGTATACTCCAAACTATTGTTTGATTTGTAGCGTTGCTTGGGGTAACTGTACCGCTAAGATTGCGGGTTTGCCCTGCCGTTATGGGGGATATGTCTACACCAGTTATATTTGTCACAGGTACAAAACCAGGAGTTACAGGATTAACTGTTATTGTAAAATTTTGATGAAAGTTTGTGGTGGCGGTCTGGCCGTTTACTACTGTTGCCCTAACAACAAGCGTTCCTGGGTTTGGCGCGGTTATAGTATTGCCCGTGCGTGTTGCGCCTGTTGTTCCTGCGTTATATATTTCCCAGGTAACATCACGGTTTGTAGCATTGTTTGGCGAAGCCAAAACAGGAAGTGCGACGGCCGTTGTGCCAGCTGTTATGCTGGTTGGTACGCCCGCTATTCCTGTTACAGGCACAAAAGCGGCCGCGGCCGCCGCGGTTACATTTACTGTCATTGCCTGAGTGGTAGTGCCAGCGGCATTGGTTACCCTTACGTTAACGTTATACACACCAGGAGGAGTAAAATATGGTGCACGTATACCTCCTGTATAAGGATGAATTTCTATGCCATGGACAAGAGGTACAATTGAAAATATAAGGGGGGTGACATTCGACGTAGCCACTGGTGGGGAAGGGATAGCAGTTGTTCCCGACCCTTGCGTTATCGTTATCTCGGGAGGGTCAACAAAAACAGGCATGTGTGAGCTACTAATCCACAGATTTCCTATGGTTGTACTTGGCTCTAATATGGTTGCACTCGGCTCTCTATGGAAATGAGCAAGAGGGTCAATCATTACGTCTAGTACACCGCCCCCTGTTATGTGATTTGAGGTTATGCTACCACCATTCATTACGAAGCGTCCGCGCGAAAAGGCGACCACACCAGCAACGTCGCTATCTACAATATTGCCTGTTATACTACCACTGTTCATAACAAAAGTGCCATTGGGGAAAATAATTATACCACCACTAAGACCTGTTGTGCGGTTGGTTGTTAGGGTTATCTCACCACCAGTGTTACGAAACCCAAGAGTCAGCGTCGAGTAAGCCCGAACTCCAAAATGTCCGTAAGCGGCGGCATTTAAAATAACATCAGATGCGCCAGCGACAAGAGAGATGTTTCTACCGCCGTCAATTGATATACCTCTTTCCATATCTATAACAGGGCTCATAATACGAATGGTGCGGATTTGCCCATTTGTTGGCGCGGTGTTTATGGCATCATAGAGCTGTTGAAATGTCGAAACTTCTACGGTGTCGGCATTAATATTGCCCAAGGGGTCGGCGGAAAGAGCCAAAGGCGCGAAAGTCGCCATGGCTATGGTCAGCACAAATGCCGCTAAAAAGCGTTTTAATATATTCATAAAAATCACTCCCATTTGGTTTTGCTGTGCTTATTATAGCATTTTTGGCGGTGGGTGTCAATGGTTTTTTGTTTGGAGGTGTTTGGTTGCGTGTGCGGTTGGGCGTTCGGCTCTAAATAGTGTCATCCCGCGCCCCACGCGGGATGACGGTGGTTTGGGGATGGCGATTGGCGGTTGGTGGGGATTGCGGGCGCGCATTGCGCGCCCCTACGTTTTTATTTATGTGGTTGTCCGTTTTTTTTGTTTGGGGTGGCTGGGTCACCATTTATGGTGACCCTACGGGTGACCTGTTGACGGTGGGGTTTAAGGCGGCAAAATGCCGCTCCTACCAGCTGGCAGGCGGAATCTTGCTAACTCGTAATAGGCATCGTAGGGGCGGATATTATCCGCCCGCAGTCGGCCCCACACGCAATCAGCCCCGCGGAAAGGCGGCAAAATGCCGCCCCTACTGTTGTTGGGGCGGCATGGGTTTATTTCTTTTTGCTGGTCTTGGGTTTTGAATTATCTGGTATGCCTGTTAGACCGTAAACTCTGTTTTTGGACATTGAGTGATGCTCATCGCCAGCTACTATGATATGGTCGAGCAAGGCTATATTAACTACTTGAAGTGCCCATCTTATAGTTTGGGTGGTTTCGTGGTCTTCTGCTGAAGGTGTTACTACGCCGCCAGGATGGTTGTGGGCGGCAACAATATAGGAGGCTTTGTGCATAAGAGCAAAGTCAACGATGGATTGTATATTTAAATTTACGCTGCTCACATTGCCTTGCGCCAGCATTTTATTTGCCTTCATTCCTAGGTTAATATCCAAGGCCATTACGTAAAAATGTTCCTCGCTCAATCTTTTAAACGGCACTTTTATGTAATTTGCAAGTTGCTCTTGCGATTCAAAATATAGTTTTTTATCTCCCCATTTGCTTTGAAGATATCGCTCGGACAACTTTGTAAAGGAAAAGTTGGGTCACCATAGGTGTTATGGTGACCCAGTGTGTGCTATGGGATGGTGATGGTTCTTGTTTCGCCTATGGTTATATAATTTCTTGCATCCAAACTTTGGACGGTTACGCCTTCGGCGGTGAAAATGCCTGGGGTTATTATTCTTGCGTAATAGTAGTAGGTGCGGGTGTTGTTGAAGCGGTTATTGTGGTCAAAAAACATTATGCGGCGGCCATCTACCGCGGCGTGTCGCCAGCCTGATGTGCCTTGTGGCGTGCGGAAGCGGGCAGACCATGGCACAAAGGCTAGGCCAGCGGGGAGATAGTCGGTTATGACATATGACCCTTCAATGTTTTTTGCGGAATAGTCCACGGTTATTTCGACGCGCACAAGGCCATTGGGGCGGAATATGAAATTGCGCGTTATGCCTATGTTGCTATCGATAATGTCAATATCTTCTAGCGGGGTTTGGTGGAGCGATAGCGCGCCGACTTCGCCCGTTATGCTTGTTATTTCAAATTCGTGCAGGTTTTGCGCGGGGATGCGCAGAGTGAAACTGCCGCCCCAGGATAAATCGCGGGTGTATTCCTGGCCAAACATTGTGTATGATATGCTGGCGGGGGTGGCGTTGTGGTTGTTTATTTCTAGCGAGATAAATTGCAGTCTTTCTAGCATTGTTAAGAGGTCTGTGCGGCTTCTTGGGCGCATTGCGTTTTCGTGAAGCTCAATAGCTTCGGGCTTGCCTAGTTTTGCTGCGAGAAGCGCGACTGTTGACATTGCCTGTGCGTTAACATATGGCAGGATGCGCTCGGTATAAATATTTCGGGCGGTATCAAGCTCGCCCAGCGCGGCAAAGGCTAGGGCGATATATGCCAAGTTTTGCACAGACAAATCTTGCAGCAGAGCGTAGTTTTGAAGGTCTATTAAAACAGGCTCGCGGAGCATTGCAAGACCATATAAAGCCAGCATGCGGTTTTCCGCGGTACTATGCGCAAAAATATTATTCAAATAGTTTCTTAAATTGCTGGTGCTTATGTCATCCAAAATAAATGGCATAAGGCCGATGGTCAGGGCTAGGTCGCTGCTTGCGTGGGGCAGCATGGCCATGCCGCCATCATTTTGCTGAAATTCGCGGGCATCAAAATTGTTTGGGCTGTTAAATAGCGAAATATCGGGGAAATGCTCGTTTATTAGCTCATGAGCCGCGCTCTGTGCCACTAATCCCTCAATCCTATTGCCGCGGGGGTTTAACATTCCGAATAAATCATTTAAAAAGCGGCCGCGGCCAAGGTCGGTAAATGTTATATTGGTAAGGCCTGCGCGGCCTGCGGCAAACACGGTGTCCCCAGTTACTTCATAAAACACGGCCGTGTCGATTAGTCTGTGAGAACTTACAACGCGGTAGGCATGGCGCACCATATCGCTAAGGCCGCCGCCTTCCACCATAGCACGGATTATTATCGCATGCGAGCCTTCCTGTGCCATTGGCCAAAGAGGAATTTCGATGCGCTCAAATGCCGCTCCGCGCGTCGTAAAAACTTGGCCTGGCGCGGCTTCGTCCCAAACTTCAACAATAACATTTTCGCCGCCCCCTAGGCTTGTGCCATACACATTTACGCCGAGCGTAGGCGCATCGCCTACCAAAAATACGCTGGCCAGCGCGTAGTGCAAAAACATGGGCTGGGTTACTATGACATTTGTGACTGAATTGCCCGCATAAAGGTCATTACTAATGCCCGAGGACGTTAGCCGCCATGATGTGATATTATCAGGCAGGCGGAAAGACAGCTCCGCCACGCCCGCATCATTTGTGCGGATGGATGCGAAAAATGCCGTATCTTCAAAGGTTTCGCGCAGATGGGTGTCGCCGCCCCCTGCCATATCCGCCATATCTGCGCTTTCTCGCGCTGCCATAGGAGCTTCGTCACTTATCATGACGGCAGAACCCGCAAAATCAGCTGCCGATTGAATACCGTCGCTGTCAAAACTTCGGTGGGTTGCGCGGTTAAGGCGCAAGCTTGCACTAACATTACTATATAAATTTTGCAAAGTGTTAACATTATGGTCGCGCAAGGCAAACAAAGCTTCGTCTACTAGTGCTATATTAACATTAGCGGCCTTTGGGTTGCCCGCGCCGTCCGTAGTGGTTATGGTGAGAGTGGCCATGTCGCCAGGTCTATATTCGTCCTGGTTTGTCACAACATCTATCAAAAGCTCGCGGCTGGCATGGTTAAAACGTATGCTTTGGCGCATGCCCCAATCGTGATGGAATGTGTGGCCATTAAAATAAAATGCATAAACAGTCACATTTGGCGCGTGCTTCTCCTCAAAAATAAAATTAAAACTATTTGAGCCTACTTGATGATACAAAATGCCATCTTGAACCATAACAAACAGCGTATTGCCGTGGGTCACAGCTTCCGTGCCGCGCATGATGGCAAGACTCACTTCCTCGCCAAAATCATAACCCTCGTCCCACCACGGGCGCGCGCCATACAAAAACAAACGGCCATCGCCTGCATTACTATGAAAATCCGTAAAATCGCGGCCAACAAAAAGTGTTCGGGTTATGGGGCGGCCATTTGTGTCGTATGTGGTTAGGCGTAGCTCATAACTTTCGCGCTCGCGGTTTGGCACAGTGAAATCATGCAATATTTCGCCGTTTTCGTCTGTTGTAACTTCAAAACGGTCTATGGTTTGTGTGCGCCGCTCGTGGCGATAGCGCGGCACAACGCGCCTTTCGATGAAGCAATAAAACTCGCCCGTGCGCACTGCCACCCAATAGACACGGGATAAGACTGCCGAAACATTATGACCAGCAACAGGACTGCACAAAAAGTCGCCGCTATGCTCCGCCGTGCCATCGTTCAGCCTATCCAAAGTTATATTGTTAATATTAACAGAAAGTGTAGCGTCGGCTCCATCACGGGTAGCGCGGGCGCGCATTTCGATTGGATTGATAAACACGCGAACGCTGGCATGCTGGCGGGTTGGCCCAACCTCGGGCAAAGTTGCCTCTACATTAAATGTCATTTGAACTTGGCCTTGACTAACGCCCTGCGCCAAATTCCTAGCGGTAGTTTGCACTACAAAATTACCATCAATGCCTGTTGTGCCGCGATTGTTACCCCTATTCCAAGTTTGCCAAGACGAA
>Ga0123355_10014695_pt1 | contig 12257 bp, 24 predicted proteins | sample TergutEmb28metaG_3_FD_89872 | JGI IMG/M metagenome (GOLD analysis project Ga0123355, IMG submission 89872) | Embiratermes neotenicus P1 segment gut microbial communities from Petit-Saut dam, French Guiana - Emb289 P1 | ecosystem: Host-associated > Arthropoda: Insects > Digestive system > Gut ...
GCCGGGCACCGGCCCAAGGGCCACAACTACGACGGGGGATAAAAATGTCTCTCAGCCGGGACGAGATCGAGTCCCGTCAGCTCACGCTGTCCCAGGCCGCGCTGGCCGAGATCGAGAAGGCCCTCGCCGAGGGACCACGCCCGCCTCGCAGGACCGCCAAGTGTGCGGTGTGCTGCGAGGTCGAGTCCCGCGACCTGGTCAACAAGCTGCTGTCGGTGGGGATGACCAACCGGGAGATCACCGAGACCTGTGTGGCCATCAACGAGCGGCGCAGGGAGAAGGGCGATGACCGCATCATCAATGCGTACTCGGTACGCTTGCACCGCCTCGATCACTTCAACGTCCAAGAACCCGCCAAGGCTGTCTACCGCGAGATCGTGGAGCGCCGGGCCGAGGAGGTCAACCGCGACCACATCAACGGCATCACTCATGCCCTGACCACCCTGGCCACCCTGGAGGCCACCATGGTCAAGGGGTATGACCGCATGATCGAGGAGGACACTCGGGTGTCGGTCAAGGAGATGCTGGAGGCCGCCGTCAAGCTGCATCTGTTCACCCAGGACACCAAGCAGACCCGGATGAGCGACCTGCTCTACCGGCTGGATCGCATCATCAACGCCGCTCAGCAGTTCATCCCGCCCGAGCACCATGCGGCGTTTGCGGCGGCGGTGGAGGGCAGACCTCTGGGCGCTCCGATGCCTGCTCCCGAGTTGCCCTCGCGCCCGGCCCAGGACTTCCGCGAGTTCTCCGCTGACCCCGACGATGATGCCGATGATGCTGAGTTCTGATGGCCACCTCCACGCTGCCGCCGGTACATGCCGACTCGGTGGATCAATCCGGGGTCAGCATCGCCACCACCACGGCCAGCTTCGACAACTCCCGGCTGGGCAGTGTCTATGACCCGCTGAACTGGGCCGCCGCCGCCCCGGTGTGGTTTCACCCCACCTTTGACGGGCGGTTCGTCATGGTGGCCGCCCGGCGGTGGTGCAACGCAACCCCCCACGGGGGTCAGCCGGGTGCCTGGGTCGATTACACCGAGGATCGGTCCCCGAGCTGGACCATCCTCGACGGTCCCACCGGGGCACGCCAGGCGGTGCCCAACGACCCGGTGGACATCCCCTCCACCATCCCGGTCACCAGCTCGACGGTGGTGGCGGCGGCCTCTCGCCCACCCAACTACCTCTACCTGCTCAATGCGGTGGTGCAGGACGGCACCGCGCCTGGCGCGGTGCTGCAGCACTTTATGCTCAACCCCGCCGGGTCGATCACCCTGGCCAACGAGGAATTGCTGCCCACCGTCCACGGCGTGGTCTTCGATAAGGGCCTGCAGTACGACACCCCGTATCTGGTCGTCTACGGCACCAATCCCGATGGTCAGCTGCACCGTATTCGCAAGCCGTGGGGCCGGGTAGGTGTCAATAAACAGATGGGATCGGCCTCCACCCAGCACACCAACGTGGTCGGTAACCAGGTGGGGTGGGAGTACTGGACGGGCACGGGCTATGTCACCAGTCCCACCGACGCGGCCCCGCTGACCGTCAACGGCGGGACGAGCTGGTTCACCCAAGGCCCGATGAGCTTCGCCTCCTACGCCGAGATGGTCTTTGTCACCACCTTGATCATCGAGGCCGACCTGACAGCCAGCGCCCAGATGTGGATGTCACGCAGCGGGCGACCCTTTGCCCCCGTCGGGGGCCGCATCCCCGTCGGCTCCCTGGCCGATGACAGTTACCTCGGGGGAACGGTCCAGCTGCAACCCCAGCTGGCGGCCAACACCGCGACCCTGGACCCCGGCGTGCTTGCCGGTATCCCCTACTGCATCACCACCCAGCCCGCCGAGGACACCCTCAAAACCGCCTGGGACATCTGGTCGGTGGCCAAGACCCCACTGGTCCTGCCGCTGCCCCCACCCTCCAAGGTCGCTCTGCGCACTCCTCTGCTGCACGGTCACGGCCAGCTGACCGCCGACACCTTCGCCTACATCACCCTGGATGTGGAGTTGCCCGGCCACGGGGAACTGACCGGCGCGGCCTGGGAGATCGTCACGGTGGAGCAGACGCAGTTGGCCGCCCACGGGCAGCTCTCGGCCACCGTCTACCCCTACATCCATGAGCCTGCCGACTTGGATGCCGACGGCCAGCTGACCGCCACGGCCTACGCCAAGCTGCCGGTCACCGGTGAGCTGACCGGCCACGGTGAGTTGAGTGCCTTGGCGTGGCGATTGGCTGCCGTGGATGGGTCATTCCCGGCTCATGGTGAGCTGTCGGCCGAGGTGTTTGCCCGGGAAATGGTTGATGTTCACCCTTATGGTCACGGTCAGCTCAGTGCCTGGACGTTCCTCAAGGAGACCGGTACTGGCGCACTGGTTGGTCATGGTCAGCTCACCGCCATGGCCTATGCTCGGATGGAGGTGGTGGCACAGCTTTATGCTCATGGTGAGCTGTCGGCGGCCAAGCAGGTCTCTGGTGAGCTGACCGGTCACGGTCAACTCAGTGCCATCGCTCAGGTCCCGGCCTTTGGTGAGCTGACCGGTCACGGTCAGCTCAGCGCCACTGTGCTTCCGTCCTACTCGCGCCCGGCCACCCTGATCGGTGTTGGGCGGCTTAGTGCCCTAGGCATTCGTAAGGTGGCGGTGGCTGTTGGGTTGCCTGCCCATGGTCAGTTGTCTGGCTCCGCCGTTGCGCTATTTACTCCCTTTAATGAAGAAAACATCAACAACTACACCAAGGCGATACCGCCTGGGGCTAGCGGGGTGTATGTGACGTTAATCGGCGGCGGTGGCGCGGGTGCGAGTGCTGCTGGCCTTACTAACGGCGGCGGCGGCGGGGGTGGCGGTGGCCGAATTAACCGTACTTGGATACCTGTAGCCTCACTCGGCTCCACGTACAGCTGTGAGCGCGGGGGTAGTTCGGTTTCCCCAGGCACGCAAGGTGGTCCTTCGTGGTTTACTTCCGCAGCGATCTCGTTGACCGCCAATGGCGGAGGTGGTGGGGCTGCTAGCGGTGGCGCGGCAGGGACTGGCGGCACCTGTACAGTCAGCGGCATCACCGCGACTAGCTTTACTGGTGGCGCAGGAGGGTCGGCTTCGACTCCTATCGCACCGAACACTACAAGTAATCAGCCTGCGGGAGGCGGCGCAGGGGGTTCCACCGTGGGACCATCGGGCAAGGGGGGTGACAGTTCCACTGTCACCGGTGGGGCGGGCGGCGCAAACAGTCAGCCTGGTGTCACACCGGGTGCGGCAACCGGTAGCAACGGCGGGGCCGGGGGCGGCGGTGGCGGGGGCGGCGGAGGGCTAGGCGTAGGTGCGGATGGCGCTGTCGGGGGGACTTGGGGTGGAGGCGGCGGTGGCGGGGGCGGCGCTAACCGCGATCCAAGAGGCACCGGCGGCCTCGGTGCCCCCGGATATACCCTTTTGGAATGGGTCTGATTGTAGGTAAGCTGAGTCCAACTCCTGTAGTAATCGGAAAGGTGGCAGCACACAATGCAGCTTCAAGTCGGCCAACTTCACGAGCACCTCGCCCAGCGCGAGGAAGGCACCGTCACCGCCAAGCTCTCCGAGTTCAGCGTCAACGATGATGCCACTTTGCTCACCGTCACTAACGGCTCGGAGCGCAACTTCACCCTGGATCAGGCCGCCAACAAGGCGCTGGCCAAATACTTCAAGGTGCCCGCGCAGTTCTACGAGGACCTGACCCCACAGTTTCGCGCCACCCTGCTGCGCTACAAGCTGGAGCGCCACGCCGACGTGGACACCGTGGTGGAGTCCCTCAACGACGAGATTCTCGCCGTGCACCAGCCCTCCCAGACCATGCTGCCGTTGCACCGGGTGGTTGAGGTGGTGACCAAGGTGCTTTCCCCCGACGACACCATTCGCCGTCTGATCACTGACGAGACCCGTTTCCACCTGGATGCCACCACCGCTGATCACATGATCGCCCTGCCTAGTGGTCAGCCTGAAGCGTCGGTGGGGGACATCACCGAGGCCGGGTTTCGCGTTCTCTCCTATCCCTTCCAGTCCAAGCCCCCCAGCGTGGGCGTCTACGCCGAGCGGCTGATTTGCACCAATGGCATGACCACCGAGGAGAAGCTGGGCCGCATCGCGCTCAAGGGCCGCACTGTGGACGAGGTAATCTCGTCTATGGAGGAGGCGGCGGGTCTGGTCCTGAGCCAGCTCGACACCTACCTGGACAAGCTGGCGTCCACCCGCGAGATGATCCCGCCCGGTTCCCCCCAAGCCTTCGCCGCCCAGCTGGCCCGCGAGGCCAATGTCTCCCGCAAGGTGCTCGATGCCGTGCTCGACATCGTCAACCAGTTGCCCGCTCCGGTCAGCATCTGGGACGTGCAGAACGCCTTCACCGAGATCGCCAACCTCGCGGCCTACCCCACCATGATGCGGCTGCAGACCCTGGGCGGGCACCTGAGCTTCAACGCCGAGCAGATGGTCCACCGGTGTGGTCAATGTGAGCGCTTGCTGACCTAATAGATGTGAGAGTCTTGGTCACCGGGTCACGGGACTGGACCGACGCGGGCACCATTCAGACGGCCCTCAACGCTGTCTACTCCTCGTGGAAGCCCACCCGCACCGAGTTCGAGCATTTCATCGTCGTGCACGGGGATGCGCGGGGCACGGACAACATCGCCCGGCAGTGGGCGCTGTCCGCCCACCAGTACGACCACTGGGTGGTGCACGAGCCGCACCCGGCCAAGTGGGAGGACCTGGGCCGTTCGGCTGGGCATAAACGCAATGCCGAGATGGTCAACCTCGGTGCCGACATCTGTCTGGCTTTCCCGCTGGGGCGTTCCCCCGGCACGCGGGGATGTATGAAGCTGGCCAAGAAGGCTGGAATCAGTATGAGGCAGTTCCCACCGAAGCAGGGGTTTAGATGAGCTTTCCCGTCGAGCCATACGATGACGAGTGGCCCAAGATCCAGCGGGCCTATGACCGGCTGGAAAAAGAGTTCGAGTTCACCCCATTCTCTGAGACCACCCGCCGACAATTCGAGTCTGCCGCCCACAACGAGATGGGCAAGGCGGGGTTCGTGATCCACATCGCCTGGACCGAGATCCTTGATGACGGCACACCCACCGGGATCTACTCGCCGCAGTTACAGTTCACCGGGCGTGTTGACAAGGAATCTCAGACTGATCATGACAGGATTCGTCATAACGTCGTCACCGGCCTGGCCGATGGCCAGGCCGGATATGTGCGCGAGGATGGGTCCAAACACGAGGAACCGAGGAAGAAGCAGATCTCGTGACCGAGATGACCCAGGCGAAGGTCAAGCTGTTCCCTGATCCGGCCAAGGCCAGCATCACCAAGTTGCCTAAGCCGACCAGGGCGGGCAGCTGGTGGCGCGTTCAGCTGCCCGGCTACTACTGGGCCGACGGCTTCTCCACTTTTGAGAAGGCCCGGCAGTTCGTCGCCGACTGGGTGGACGGCAGGGTGCGCTGATGCCCGAGGAGTTCTGCCGCTGTGGGTCACTGATGATCTGGAGCAAGCACGGCTTCCTGTGCCTGTGGTGTGACCTGGGACGGCGGTGGTGGCCGAGAGGGTAAAACCGCGCTGAGCACCCAGAATAAGTGATGGCGCGATGAATCTGAACTGGGTACGACAGCCGACAACCCGACACCTGGCCCGCGAGATGCGGGCATCCACCCGTGCCACCCGGCCCCAGATCGGTGCCCATTGGTTCTCCTATTCCACCCTGGCCGAGCTGTGGCACGCGGGTGGTCATGTGGTGCTCACCCATCACGGTGAGGGCCTGTGGCAGCACTGGCGCAACAACGTCCAGTGGCGGCTGGTCGGCATCCACCCGACCAAGGCGGCGGCCCAGCAGGCCGCCGCAGCCTACCGCCCGCCGGTTCCGGAGACGGGGACCTATCTGGTCACCCGAGCAGGACAGCGTGACGACGAATACGTCATCCGGGTGCGCCTGCACAGCGAGCGTAGCCCCCTACAGGAAATCTTTGCGCGGCTGGGGTATGCGTCGAAGATCGAGAGAGTGGGATGAAGTATTCGGACAAAGTTCGTGCGCGACGCGCTATATGTTCATCCATCGAATGTGGGGAGGCCGGTTCTAAGCTAATCCAGAACAAAGGGCAGCTGTGCTGGGTCTGCCCGGCCTGTTACGACAAGCTCAAGGGAGAACAAACCAATGGCATGGGACGCAGGAATGGGGTCGTGCATGATCCCCAACGAGGCCGGGGTCATCTGCGGCAAACAGATCCAAGAAGGTGAGGCCATCGGCACGGTCATCATCAACGGCCCTGTCGTCGGACACAAGAAGTGCGCCGACGGCTTCCATACCCGTAAGCAGCAATCCGAGAGAGAGGCCAGACACAACATGGTGAAGCGATACGACCAGGGCGGGGCAGGTGGCCCCATCGACTACAACTCCGAGCGCGACGGCATCCAGGGATCGCTGCCCCTGGAGAAGCCTGAACCCGCCGAGTCCAGGGCCGAGGCCGTGGTGGTGTCGGCCAGCCTCAAGGGCAGCGGCGGGATGCAGTCCCAGGTACAGTCCACTCCTGACCTGGCCTCCATCACCCGCGCCGCAGGCGTGCACAACATCGCCGATGTCCCGCTGGACGCCACCCCCACCGAGGCCGTGGAGATCGCCGAGCGCAAAAACGCCGAGGAGTACAAGCAGTTCCTCTCCGAGCTGCGCACCACCGCTGACCATGTCGAGGACGCAGCCCCCGCCGGGGGGCGTATCGAGTGGTCCCACACCGTGCCCAAAGGCGTCGGTGAGGTGCGCCTGACCATCAGGTTCGAGGACTAGCCATGGCCGTGCGCCCCATCACCCCCTGGCGGGCCTACTGTGACCACTGTGAGCGCAAGCTCGACGTGATGGCCTGCGACGCCACCGATGCCATTGACGAGGCTCATCACAAGGGGTGGGAGACCACCGCGATGCACGCGCTGTTGTGCACGGTCTGCATTGTCATCTGGCGACACAAGATGGAGAAGGCGTCATGACCCTGGTGGCGCTGACCGTCCAAGACCCCGACCATCCCCACGTGCTGGTCAACCCCGCCCAGGTGTGCACCATCAAGGGCCGCAAGGGCTATCGCCCGGACGTGACCTCCCATCAGGGCGGCATCCAGTCCTTCCCGCAGGGCGCAGAGGTCGCGCTGTCCAACGGCGACAAGCTCAACGTCACCGAATCCCTGGCCGAGGCACACGCCAAGCTGTTCCCCGACAACAGCGTGGCAATGACCCCGCCCCCGCCCAAAGAGCTGCACGATAAACCCAAGCCCCCGGCCAAGAAGGTGGCCGCTGCCCCCCAGGGGGGCGCGGCCAAGACTGACCAGGACATCGCCGACCTGTTCGCGCAGAAGGACTAAACCCATGTACGCCTCCCCCCGGCCCTTCTGGGGCGGAGTGCTGCACGTCTGCCGCCCCCCACCTTTGGCTACCCTGGCACCTCCCGCACCGGGCTTCGTGCCGATGAGTTACCGGGGTACCCCCCAGGTCGTCACCGCCATCGACGGTGTACCCGTCACCTTCGGCGAAAGGACCCCCATCATGTACGACTACCGGGCGCGTTGCCACCGCCAGATCGGACCCCTAACCCTGCTGTGCGAGGTGGACTTGGGCTTCGACATCCATCACCTGAGCGCCATCCGGCTGGAAGGACTGGCCCAGCCCACCACGGGCAACCGCCAAGACACCCTGGACTTCGTCAAGAAATGGCTGGACCACAACCCCGAGTTCATCCTGCACTCGGTGGCGGGCAAGGAGAAATACGGGCGGTATCTGGGCATCGTGATCGGCAGTGACAACCAGACCCTCAACACCCTGCTCTTGAACACCGCCCTGGTCACCCGCTACCCCGGTGACACCCCGCAGAACGACGACGCCTGATGGCCATCCACGCCGACATCCTGGCCGACGACACCCCGCTGGCGGTGGTCTCCATCCACCCCATCACCCCTATCGCCCCCCAAGACCCACCCACCTACGGCTACCACGTCATGCGGCCCCACCACCTGACCTATCGCGGCCACCTCACCCATACTGGCCCCCAAGATCTGACGCTGCTGGCCGCCGCCCTATGCGACTACACCCTGCGCCACGCTCCGCATACCCCTCATCCCCCTATAGAGGACTTATAATTGACTCCCGCCCCATTACACCCAACTTATAGGTTTGCCCATGATCGAAGACTTCGCCGCCCCCGCCCGCTTCCCCTACCCGTGGCCCACTTTTACCCCTCCTGACCAGCAGAAAGACGCTGATGCGCAACCCCGTCCAGGTGATCCGGTCTTGTTGGTCTTACCTCTTGGCGTACCCCCGCGCCCGTCTACAGATTATGAAAAGTCCAAATCAAATGACCCACCGATTAGCGAAAGCTGTAGTGGCACACAGCAATACGCCGCTGAACTGGGTGACCATGCCGATCAGCGGCGAGGAGATCCTGATCGCCCCCAACGGCACCTACGCAGTGTTGACCGGCTCTAGGTACGGGCAGCTCAACCCCACCCAGATGCACTACGTCGCGGCCCAGATGGCGCGGGCGATGGATCGCATGGCGGAGCACGGTTATGGCCCCTGAGCTGCGCATCTGCCAAATCTACAACACCTGGATCTACCTGCGCGCCAAGGCTTTCCGCCGCCCCCCGCAGGGGGCGCGGCGGCAGCGCACAACCAAGGAGGTCAGCCCATCTACCCCAACGTCCCGATAGAAGACGACATCGCCAAGCTGCGCCGCATCGCCCAGGCCATGGGCAGTCCCACCCCCGACGACCTGGCCGCCATGGCCCGGCTCTTGCTCGCGCTCTACGAGGGCAACCGCTGATGAGTACCATCGCCTGCCTGTGCGTTTCCATCCTGGTGGCCTGCCTGGCGGTGATGCTGTTCTGCCTGGTCAGAATGCCATGACGCTGCCGGTCACCGACTCGCTCAAACAGCTGGCCGAGATCCTCGGCCCGCTGCCGCCGGGCGACACCCCGGCGGCCTGGTGGTACTCCTGCGACCCGCAGGTCCTGCGCGACTACGCCCGCTTCGAGATCGACCACAAGACCTGGCGCACCCGGATGGCCCATCTCTACGCCATCTCGGGCTTCAAATCGCCCTCAGATCCCCTCAGCGCCATCAGGATCTCCTCGCAGGGCGCTGACTACGTGCTGGGCCTGCTGCCGCCTCCTGGGGTGCACCAGGCCCCCACAGGGTGGCGTTTTGAGCATGGTGTCCTGGTGCCGCGCAAGCGGACCCTGGCCGAGCGCGGCTCCCCGGTCAACCGCGCCTTCGCCAGGGTGCGCACCATCCCGCGTGCGGCGGATTACCTCACAGGACTGCCCACAACCCTGTGGACACCAGACGCCGCCTACCCCGTTGACGTGCGAAAACCCGGCCAGGCCGTGCTGGCCTTCGTGGGGATAGACCCCGACAGGTCCTGGCCCGAGTTCGCCCCCTCGCCGCAGTGGGGGCGGCTCAAGCTCTCGACGTACTGGCTGTTGCGGGAGAGACAGGCCGCCGCCCCCGCAGGGGGCGCGGCGGTCACTGAGGAGGACTAATGAGTTTGCTGGCCCGAAGGGCTTACCCCCCTAGCTTTGCTGGACACCATCGACCAGGGGAAATGCGATTTCCGAAAAGTTTGCTGGAGAAAAGGCAGGAAATGGCGAGAAAGTTTGCTGGACAACGGCTTGACTGCCAGGTTATGCTCGCGGGAGGCTCCCGGAGCGAGCATAGGTGCAGGCGATTTTTGCACGACGGAGTGTGCTGGCATGGGCTACGCTTGCTGCCGACCATGGGCCACCACTTCCGCTTAGTCCGCCACAACGGCACCACCTCCAACGAATTCGCCTGCAGCTGCGGCAAGATCTGGTCCCCGACGCAGGACAACGGCCCCTTATCCCCGCACGACACCTTCTGGCCCTACCATGACTGACGAACCCCCCAAGTCGATGAGCAGCCACTTCCACGAGCTGCGCGCAGCCCTGGCCGCCCACGACAATCATCAACACCGCAGCGGGCAACGACCTGGCCTGGCGCACCGAGGACCCCTCATGACCCGGAGGTTCGGCGACCCTGGCTTCCCTGCCCTGGCCGCTGTGGCTGGCCGGGCCGTTTCCGCGCCTTGCGCTAGAATCTCGTGGCGGTTCAGTTTCGTTGCCGCCCAAGGCTTTCCGTCGTCGGCCTCGGCTCCAAATCCCTTGGCCGCCAAGGATTTTGGCCAGAACCGTCTGACCCTCCGGGACTCCGGGGCGAGTTGTGCAGGACAAGCCCAAAAAAGCTACACAGCTAATTTGAGGGTTTCGTATAGAAGGGCTATGTACCATGATTGACCTGGCCCGAGAGCTGGCCGACTACACCGGGGACCCCGTGGACAAGCCCTACCGCCCAGGCTCCTGGCCCGCCCCCCGTGGGGGCGGGCGCTGGACTGATCGGCCCCTGAGCACCGACCTGGCCGACACCAGTCAGATGACCCAACTCCCCCCGAGCAGGGGATATGGCTTCGGGCTGGCGGTAGGAAGCGGCGGGGGCGGCTCCGGGGGCTGGGACGCTACCGCCTGGCCGGGCTATGAGCACCGCTGCGCGCAGTGTCAGCGTCATCTGCCCACGCGCACCCATGTCCTCCCGCCCGAAGTCGTCACGCTGTACTGCGACGAGTGCATAGCGATGCGCAAATGAGCTGGCTGGACTTCGCCCATGGCGTCAACGCGGTGGCGGTGCTCTATCTGCTCATCGAGCGCAGAGTGCTCAAGCGCCGTCTCAAACAGCTGAGCAGGTGGCCCTCGTGAACAACCCGATAGGGGGCCAAACCCCGTTCTGCCCGTGGTGCGGTCATCAGTCGTATTTGCACAACAACCATGGCTGTACGCACGTGATGGCCGAGCTGGTGGAGTGCGACGACCCCACGTGCAAGCCCGACGTGCTGCTCACCCACGGGGCCAGTCATGCTCACCCCCGTGCCAAGACCTGCGACTGCGACCACCCCCACCCCCTGCTGAGAGAGGACTAGATGATCTCCGAGCTGCGCTACTTCCACGTGACCTGCGACAAGGGCGACTGCCCCGCCTACGTCAACGTCACCGCCCAGGGGCTGACGCAGCTGCCCGAGGTGCTGCAGGCCAACAAGTGGGCCTCGGTCAACGGGACGGCTCGCTGCCCCGCCCACCCGTATTACGGGCTGGGTGCCAATCGTGAGAAGTCGTAAGACCACTCCGGAGTCCCAGATGATCCCAGAAGTACAAGCCCCCGCGAGCTACACAGCCAATTCTGGCGTTTCCCTGACAAACAGCGTCATGATGTAATGTGATGTCATGATCGAACCCACGCAGTTGGAACGCAATCTCATGGTGGGCGTCAAACGCCAGATGGGCACCACGGTGACCGAGGCCGAACTGGCCCGGCGCGTGATGACCTCCCCCTCGGTCGTCAATCGCATCCTGGCGGGCAAACAGCGCGCCTCGGTGGTGATGTGGGACCGGTTGATGAATGCCGCCAGGGCGGCCAGTAAGGAGCACGCATGAGCGAGCGGGACACCCCCGTCGGCCCCTGGGGACCCGACCAGGACAAGTGGGTCCAAGACACCTACGGCAAGACCGCGCAGGAGCTGGCCGACGAGGCGCAGGAGGGGCACCCCGAGACCGAAGCAGCCTATGAGGCCGAGGACGAGGAGCTAGTGGGTGGAGAGGACGCGCTGTGGTCTATCGCGGTGGACTTACACGACTTGGTAAGCGTCGCGGGCCGTATCGCCGAGACCCTGGAGGACATTGCCCAGGCACTGCGGGAGCGCCCCCGGTGACCGACGCCCAGCTGTTCGCCGCCAAGCACGCACCGGGCAGCCACCTGACCAAGGTCTACTGCACCGTCTGCGGGGCCGACGGCTACCCCTACGGGGACTGGATGGAAGCCCACCGCCGGGGGCACCTGCCGTGCCCTCGCTGCGGCAAGCTGCTCGCCGTCTTGAAGAACGGGGCACCCCGCGTACACGGGCGCTGCCCCAAGAAGGTGCCCGATGACGGCTGACCTCAACATCAGCCTGTGGATCTTCCCCGGACGCTGGTATCTGCGCCCGCCGTGGCGGCAGATCAAAGTGGTCAACGACGACACCGGTGCCACCGCCTGGGCCTGGGCCATCTTCTCCCGCTCCATTGAAAAGGCCCTGGACAAGGTGGCCGGACCCGACCCCGGTGGGGACATCAACATTTCCATCCGGCTGCCCCGGATGCCCCAGCGCTTACAGGACCGCCTGGTGGCCGCGTTCGTGGCACGGGCCAAGGCCGATGGGGTGGCAGAGGCGTGA
>Ga0123355_10014697_pt1 | contig 12256 bp, 13 predicted proteins | sample TergutEmb28metaG_3_FD_89872 | JGI IMG/M metagenome (GOLD analysis project Ga0123355, IMG submission 89872) | Embiratermes neotenicus P1 segment gut microbial communities from Petit-Saut dam, French Guiana - Emb289 P1 | ecosystem: Host-associated > Arthropoda: Insects > Digestive system > Gut ...
CGAGGGGAATTGTACAGGCAAACCAACATATTAGGAATTGAGCTGATTATTACCGCAGCACTTTTTGTTATCTCTTGTATAGTTGCTTTATTTGTGCTGAGATATGAAAAGCGGATAAACATATTATAAAAATTTTTTACGCAAATATGAAAGTTATGGAGGGTATTTTTGCTATGCTATCAATAAATAATGTAACACATAAATATGGGAATTTTACTGCCTTAGAAAACATATCTCTTGAATTTAATAATGGCTTATATGGCTTACTGTCTCCCAATGGAGCAGGAAAAACTACATTAATTAAACTGCTTGTCACTCTGCTTTTTCCTACCCAAGGCGAAATTTTATATAACGGGACAGATATAGTAAAATTAGATAGCGAATATAGAAATCTTCTTGGGTATTTACCTCAAGATTTTGGTTTCTACCCTAACTACACCCCTGTTCAATTTTTGGCTTATGTATCCGCCTTAAAGGGAATGGGAAAAAAAGAAGCCACAGATAAGGCATTAAAATTATTGGACTTAGTTTCCTTATTGGATGTCAAAAATAAAAAATTGCGGAAATTTTCCGGCGGCATGATCCAACGTTTGGGCATTGCTCAAGCAATGTTAAACGATCCCAAAATACTTATACTGGACGAACCTACCGCCGGTCTTGATCCAAAAGAACAAGTGCGTTTTCGTAATTTGATAGCCACTTTAGCTAAAGACAGAATTGTTATACTTTCAACTCACAATGTTTTTGATATAGAAACCATAGCACATCAAATAATCATGTTTAAAGATCATAAGCTATTATACCGTGATACATCAGCAAATCTTACAACTACATTAAATGGTAAAATATTTGAAACCTTCAACGAAGCAGAAGCAAACGATCACATATGTCTTACTGAAAGGTATGATAGCGAGCGGTCTTTATGGCGGTTTGTTTGCTGCGATAATTATAACGGAGAGGCAAAGCCTGTAGTACCAACACTGGAGGATTTGTTTCTATTTACCTATCATGATAAGGTGGAAATGTAATGGCTATAGTTGGTTACGAATTCAAAAAAAACATATCATTTCCGGCAATTTGGTTTTTTATAGGACTATGCTTGTTTTTTAATTTTCTATTAGTAAATTCCGGTATAAATGAATATGCCAACTATGTTGCTTCTGTAGCTTGCGAACTAGGGATTAATTTAGATAATGAATTTAATGAGCGCGTCAGAAACTTGGGCGAGGGGCTTTATCCCGTTCAGTTGAGGCTTGATACAACCCATGTAGAAAATGTATTCCAAGGATATACTACCGGATACATTGCCGAAATATATATTCGTGATCTTAGCCTTAGTGGTATGGCTGCTGATTTAATGTATCGAAAATATGAACGATTACAATACGCTGTAGACCAACTATACCTATCAGGAGCCGGAAATACTCTTTATTTTGCAGGTGCAACACATACAATGCATTCATATCTTTTTGGGAATATAATGGGATTCCTGCTAATACAGGGAACTATCCTTGCATCATTAATTATGCTTCTATCTTTGTGTCATGAAAATGTTGTAAAAACAGAAATGGTAATCTATGCGACAAAAGTGGGAAGAAAAGTAAATATTGCAAAGCCGGTAGCATCTCTTGTGTCCGGTATCATTGCATATATGATTCTTGCTGGTTTTACGTTAGCAGTATTTTTTTATAACAATCCATTTATATGTATTAGAAATAGTTCTGTATCCAGCGGTTTCAATTATATTATTGATGGGCTTGCCGGGATAAGACCTTTTGTGACATGGCACGGATTTTCTGTTGCTTCATATTTATTAGCTTATATTTTTGTATCATTAGGTTTAGTGCTGTGCTTTGGCCTAATGGCGTACATAATTGGTTTACTTGTGCGTAACGGGTACATAGGCTTTATGATTTTGGCATTAGTTAATGCCGCACTATATGACTTGCCTTGGCGTATTTTTGGTTTTACAGTACCTTACTTTGCCTCAAACTTTCTGCCCGGTAATTTAGTTTTTAGAATGGTAATGTGGAACTTCTGGTTTACAGACGGTGGGCCGTTTACTCTTTGGGCACATTTTGAAACAGTGGGAGTGTTGATTTCTCTCGTATTGTTAGCAATATTTTCAGTGATAGCATGGAAACGATTTACCAAATTGGCAATTTAAGCAGGGATATTAAACCAATTGAAAATACCCCTGTAAATCGCGAAAGTTTCACGATTTACAGGGGTATTTTTAACACTCTAACTTGTTTTTTTAGATGGGCGATAAAACACCATTTTTTTCCCAATCACTTGCACACATTCGGATCGTGTGCGTTCGCTTAATGCATTGGCTATATCTCTAACCGGCTCGTCACAATTATTTAGTACTGCCACTTTAACTAATTCGCGTGCCTCTAAAGCTTCATCCAATGACATAGTTACTTCCGGTGATAAGCCATTTTTACCTACCTGAACAATTGCATCCAAGGAATGTGCCTGCTTGCGTAAATTGGCTCGCTGTTTGCTTGTCAATTAATGTTCACCTCTCTTATGGATAATAATCAAATTCAAATTCGTACATCTGTACTGTATCGCCTTCTTCTATCCCCAGCGATTCCAATTGTTCAATAATTCCTTTTTCACGCATAAACTTCTGAAAGTAGGCAAATCCTTTTTCATCATTCATATTGGTATATCCTAATAAGCGTTCTATGCCGGGGCCTTCTACCAGATATATACCCTCTTCATCTTTTTCAACAGTAACGGATTCTTCTATTTCATTGGGCAAGTCGAGATCCTCTTCTTCAGGTTCAAATATGACATCTTCGGGATATTTAGCGAGAGTATCAGAAACAGCCTTTAGCAATTCTTTTAAACCTGTATTTGTTGCTGCCGAAATTGCAAATACCGGCCAGTCTTTTTCTTTTCCCAATTTGCAGAGAGGATCCATATATTTTGCTTGTTCTTCCGGGTTTACTAAATCCATTTTGTTTGCAGCTATTATTTGAGGACGTTTTAGCAATTCCGGGTTATAAGCTGCAAGTTCAGCATTAATAGCTTCTACAGCCTCTTCCGGCGACTTTTCGCTTTCTAGTCCCGCAGCATCTACAACATGAATTAGCACCTTAGTACGTTCAATATGCCTTAAAAAATCGTGCCCTAGTCCTATCCCGGTGCTTGCCCCTTCAATAAGCCCCGGGATATCTGCCAATACAAAATCTCTTCCCCATTCCCCACGGACTACGCCAAGGTTAGGAGAAAGTGTTGTAAACTGATAACCTGCTATTTTAGGTTTAGCATTTGTAACCATAGATAACAAAGTAGATTTGCCTGCATTAGGAAATCCAATTATGCCGGCATCGGCAATTAACTTTAGCTCTAAAATAATTTCAAAGCTCTTGCCGGGTTTGCCATCTTCTGAAAATTTTGGTGCCTGCCTGGTAGGGGTAGCAAAGTGCTGGTTGCCACGGCCACCACGGCCACCTTTAGCGATTGTACGCCGATCATCTGCCTTAGACATATCAGCTATTATGCGGCCTGTTTTAGCATCACGGATAAGAGTTCCTACAGGTACAGCAATTTCTAAATCTTTGCCGCCTCTTCCGCTTTTATTGTTATTGCCGCCATTTTCTCCGGGTTCTGCTTTAAATACACGCTTATGACGAAAGTCCACTAATGTATTCAGCCCTGTATGAGTATAAAAAATAACACTTCCGCCATTACCACCGTCGCCGCCATTTGGCCCACCATTTGGTACATATCTGGCACGATAAAATCCAATGTGCCCATGCCCACCATGCCCGGATTCGATTGTAATTTTTGTATGGTCTATAAACATATAAAATCCCTTTAATTTAAAACCGACCCAATGCAGATCCATCAGGTCGGTTTTTTAATGGTTGATTATTAACTATCCATATAACGATGCCTAGGCAGGATATACAGATACTTTCTTTTTATCGCGACCTTTACGCTCATAGCGTACAGTACCATCTACTAAAGCAAACAAACAATCGTTAGAGCCTCTGCCTACATTATTACCGGGTAAAATTCTGGTTCCGCGTTGGGTATATAGAATATTACCGGCTTTTACAAATTGACCATCTGCTCTTTTTGCGCCAAGACTTTTTGAGTTGGAGTCGCGGCCGTTTTTGGTAGAGCCTACGCCCTTCTTGTGGGCGAAAAATTGTAGATTCATTTCAATCATGTTTATCATCCTCTATTTCAATCTCGCTACTATATTTTATTTTTGTAGAATTTAATCCTAAAACCATTGCCTCTAAAAGTAAATTTATTTCATTATTATTTTTGCCGCGCTCTATACGAGGCAAGTCTAATTGAAGAAAACCGCCCTCTGGATCGTGCTCGCATACAAAAGGCTCATTTGTTAAAGCTTCTATACTATTTGCCGTGTTAATTGTAAGAATTGATATTGCGGCACATGCGTAAGAGTCGGCGTGATTAGAGACTGTAAAACCACAAACACGCTTCTTTTTGTTACGGCGTATCGCAATAGAGATCATGCACCTGTTATAGATTCAATTTTAAGCTTTGTAAATGGTTGACGATGTCCTTTTTTGCAATGATAGTTCTTTTTAGATTTATATTTATAAACCACTACTTTTTTACCTTTGCCATCTCCTATAACAGAAGCTCCAACAGAAGCCCCATCAAGATAGGGTGTGCCAAAAGTTGACTCATCACCATTTAATACAGACAGTACTTTGTCAAAAATATAGTTGGCACCGGCATCAACATTTAATTTTTCTACAGTGATAATGTCACCTTCTTTGACTTTATACTGTTTGCCACCTGTTTCAATAATTGCGTACATTATACAGTACACCTCCTAAATTTATATGTGGAAGTTCTCGCCGGATTTGGTAGCCACTTAACCATTTTAAACCTATCCGAGCGGATGATCAGCAGTTTATTAACCATTGTATAAACTACTATAAGTTAGAATAAACACTGAGAATATTACCATAGAAAAATTCTCTTGTAAAGTGTACAAAAAATATCCGGAATTTTATTCTTTAAACAATTTTCAAAAACCTGTTACCTTTTGCTATTTAGGATTGTTATAATTAGTAAGACAATCTCAAAAGCTGTGTTGCATAGTCGGCAATGCCGCTTTTCAAGTAGAAAGAAGGAAAATATGATGAGAAAAAAATTAATAATTGCTTTGGTAGCAGCAACGGTTATGGCTCTTGGTACAGTGGGGGTATTAGCATTGGATTACTTCGTATCAGAAGATGCAAGTAACGTAACTTCGCGATTTTTCGTTTTAGAATCGGATGAATCAGGCAATGAGTTTTCAATGGTAAGTGAAGATGGCGAGCTTGTAATTAACATTACTGACAACACTTTAATTTATTTTGAAGATTTTGTTCCCCTAAGTGATGATTGTGATGGAATGACTCAAATGGTACGCGAAGTATTGTTTGGTCGCACCCTTGCAGAAGTTCTTGAAGGCAGAAACCTTCAGGTAATTTTTGAAGAAAGCGAACACATAGAACCTACAAGTATCATGATTTTATTTGAAACAATTACAACATTACCGGAAGTAATTTATTACGAAAACTTTACTCCATTACAAGAAACACCCCATGCCGGTTTTAGCGGTGTAATAATAGAAGTAGCCCCTTTCTATGAAGTTACTGAAGAAGGCGAAGAAATAGCTGTAGAGGGCAAATATTATGTACTGGTAACAAATAGCTCTTTCACTATGCTTGAAAACGGCTCGTTTGAAGAAACTTACATTGGTTCAGTCAAATTCATAGCCGACCAAGATACTCTACTTTATCCAAAATCCGAAATAGCCGAACTTGAAAAAGGATTGCCAATTACAGGCTTTTTTGACCCAAATCTGCCAATACCCTACACCTATCCTCCTCAACACTTTGCAAGAGTAATGATTACAGGGCATTTGTTCCTTAACCCTGCTAACCAAATTGCTTTTTATGCTGTAGACCGCTTTGATGCAGACTTAAAAGCATTTAACCATCCTATACAGGTTATCGTTAATGATGAAGGAGAGCTTTCTCCTGAAATTGAAATCATATTTGAGGATGGCACCCCCTTTGAAGGTGATATAACAGAATTAGAAAACAGTGCAATGCTTGTGCTTTCCGGTCCGGTGCCAAGTCAAATTCCCGGTGCTGACCCTCAAATAGTAAAAATAACTCCTAACAAGATAATTATTTTGTCTGAAAGAGAAATATTGTTTATACAGCCTGATGATTCTTGGCAAGGTGGACTTTTGCTAACCCAAGAGGAATTAGATGAAATGTGGGATAATATGTTTAACCCGGAAACCGTGGAAATTATAGTAAACGAAACGTTTATTACCTCTCCAAAACCGTTTATTGACCGCGAAGTTGGTGTAGTAATGGTTCCGGTAGCGTATATTGCAGAAGCCCTTGGTTATATTGTACAAGGTGAAGGTTTTGAAATGATTATAGGCAGATACGGCGCAGCACCTCATGCTATAGCTTTTGTTGAAGGAAAAGATGCTTATATGATAGGAAGATTTGAAACAATAAATCTTGGCGCACCACCTGCCTTTGTTGATGGCACATTATTTGTTCCCTTGTCCTTCTTTGGTCAAGTAATTGAAGCTAACGCTTGGATAATGGGCGGTGAAGTTGTTATCAGCAATATACATGGAGATGATATGCACTAAAAATATCGTATAAAAAAGCAACAAAGAAAAAGCCTGTAGCTATTATGCCTACAGGCTTTTCTATTTTAAATTTTCAATCTTGCATTATTTACCTGGCTGCATAAAAAGTTTGAAGCTGAGAGTTTAACTCGTCAAGTACTCTATCCAAGCCATTAGCCCTTAAAGCACTAAGGTATGTTGGTACAGTTGTTGCCGGGTCTACTGCTCCAACTGTAAGAGTTGTGTTAAATTCTGCAACAACACTCATTAATGCTGCCAATTCTGTACTTACCGGTTCATTATTGAAAGAAAATCCTAGCATGGATGTTCCTATCCCAGCTTGATTATAAGCTCTAAATCTATCAAAGAAGTCCGGGCCTTCTACATCTTGAGGAGGCAAAATAAATATATTACCTTGCCCAAAACGCCATGGTGAAAACGATGCTCTGGCATCATGATCCAAAGCAACAGTTCCGTCAGCATTACGTTGGAAATGAATTCCCTCTACGCCATAAACAAGGATTGTAGCAAGTTCAGTATCTGTATACCAAGCATTCATAAACTGCATAGCTTCTGCTTGGTTTCGTGAATATACAGAAATACCAAACCCGGAGCCGGCAGCAGAAACAGAAGATACTATAGCACGGCTAAGTGGTGGAAAACGAACATCAAGATCTCTTTGAGCGGAAGCTGTAACAGTGTGGCCATAGGCATAAACTATTTGTGAGAATAGATATTCTCCGGCATTACGAGCTTCAACTAAAGCAGTACTGGACTCGCCGGGGATAGCAAGCCTTGGATCAATAAAGCCTTGATTCCAAAAATGATGTAATCTATCTAATGCTTGCAAATATAAATCATTTTCAAGGTTTAGCCCAACAACAGGGTTAGCCGGTAAAGCCGGGTTTTGTGGATCAAAACCAAAATGGAAAACATTTGCACCTGTAAGGTCAAGGTCAGCGTTTGAGATAGCTCTCATAAATAACTCAGGCTCGATATAAAGCGGGAAGAAAGTCGGTCCCCACATGTCTTTAGCAGCAGCTAAAGCTTCTTCAAACAATGGATCAAAGAATACATCGTAGTTTACACCATTCATGTCAAACAGATCATCAAAATCAATGCCTAATTCTGCAAGTCTGGTATTGTTTACATCCCAAGCATACATTTGAGCATAATCTTTATAACCCGGGATTCCATAGATTCCAAAGCCTGAAGGGCCGTCAGTGGTAAATGCATCCCATAAAACATTAGGTACTGCTGCATAAATATCTTGCCCATATCGCGCAAGAAGGTCATCTAAGCGAATAAAATTACCTAGGCGGGCATTATTCCAAAAATTAAGCCCCCAAGATCCGGTCCAAAAAATATCAACACTGGTATCGCCTGTATCAAGCGCCATTTGAGCAGGATCTCCCATGCCCCAGCCACCGGACCAAATGAGATTAACTTCAATGTTTAAGCCCAGTTCTCTTAAACGAGCGTTTGCAGCTTCAACTACAGCAGAGTCGTCTAAAACAGAACCACCCATAAACCATATGTTTACAGTTGTTGCAGGGCCGCCGGTAGCCGCCGGGGGCTGGGCTGTAGTTTCGTTATTGGTTGCCGGTGGTGGTGCTACTTCATTAGCAGTATCCGGAGATCCGCAAGCACCCAGCAAAATAGTAAAACCAATAGCGCATACTGCTAATTTTTTTGATAATTTAGATAGCATAAATTCTCCTCCTAATTTTGCTACATAATAATTGTAGCAATTTGATATATATATTCCTTATATTATACCCTATTCCTTAATTGCTCCAACGGTGAGTCCGGCAACAATATATTTTTGGAAAAAAGGATATGCACAAGCAATAGGTACTACAATTAATACACACAATGCCATACGCAAGCCATCACTTGGCAAATCTGCAAGATTAATATTAGTTGCCCCTATAAGAGCCATATTACGGCGGATAAAGTCAATATCATTTTGCATTTGCATGAGTAAATATTGCAATGGATACATACTGCGGTTACGGATAAACAAAAGGGCGTTAAACCAGTCGTTCCAATAATTGATAGCAGTAAGAAGTGCAACAGTGGCTATTCCCGGTTTGCTTAAAGGTACTACAATAGTAAGTAAAGTATGAAATTCGCCGCTACCATCTAACCTGGCAGATTCAATTAAAGATTCCGGCACAGAAGCTTTGATAAAAGTCCGCATAACAATAACATTAAAAGGGACTAACAAGGCCGGTACTATCAAAGCAGCAAGAGAATCGCTTAAACCCAGCAAATTCCTAATTACCATTACTGTAGGGGCAAGCCCACCACCAAATACCATTGTAAAGATAATGAAAAAAGCAAAAAAATGTCTTAGCGGGTAATCTCTCCTGGCCAATCCATAAGCATACAACACAGTCATTATAACAGATAAAAACGTGCCGACGCCCGTTACTATAAAACTGTTTAAATAACTTTGCCATAAAACACTACCCATATTAAATGCCGCCTCATAAGCTGTTAACGACCAACTTATAGGGAAAAAGCTATAACCTACCGCCTGCAAGCTTTCTGTGCTTGAAAAAGAAATAATGATAATAAAGATAAATGGAATAATACAAGCCAGCGCAAACAGTCCGACTATGGCATGAATACATATTTCAGCAGGTAAACTTACTTTGTTAATACGTGCTTCTTTCTGCGTTATAGCAGCCATAATTTTTCTCCCTTTCTTAAAAGATCGCGCTGTCAGAGTCTACTTTACGTACAATAGCGTTAGCTGTCATAATACATATGAAACCAATAATCTGTTGGAATAAACCAACAGCCGTTGCCATCCCCATACTTAGAGTTTGAAAGGCGCGCAATACATAGGTATCAACAACATCAGTTACAGGGAAGAGTGGGCCGGAATTTAACGGAACGTTATAGAACAATCCAATATCTGCATTAAAAATACGCCCAACCGCTAAAATAAACATTATGATAATCATAGGTCTAATGTTTGGAATAGTAATACTCCAAATTTGGTTCCATTTAGATGCACCGTCTATGGCGGCAGCTTCATATTGACCATGGTCTACACCTGTAATAGCAGCAAGGTAAATGATACAGGTAAAACCAAGACTCTTCCATAAATGGGCAGATGTCAAAATTACAGGCCATCCCCAAGGATCCATGTACCAATTGGATACATTGGCAAATGTGCCATGAGTGGGGGAAAGGAATGCAAAAACAAAGTAACTGACTACTACCCAACTAATGAAAAATGGAAAAAACATTAATGTCTGATACAATTTTGCTATAAACTTTTTAGTAATTTCGCTTAGGGCTATAGCTAAAGCAATAGCAAAAACTGTAGTTAGGACAATAAAAACCGCATTATATGCCAGTGTATTACGTATAAAACGCCATGCTATATCTGTAGCAAATATAAAACGGAAATTTTCCAACCCTACAAATCTACTGTTAAGTATGTTATTAATCATAGTAGGGTTAGGCGGATGAGGACGATAATTTTGAAAGGCGATAACAACACCTGCCATAGGTAGATAACGTAGTAATAAAAGCCATATGGCACCCGGTAGCATCATCAGGGTAATCGTCAAAGTTTTTTTGTGTCGTGCTGCAAATAATCTCATAAATAACCCTCCTGCTTTTACAGAAAGCACCCTAAAGGGATAGGCTTTTAAGCAAAGTACTATCTTCTGTATCGCATGAATATTCCCAAAACATAATCCCTGCAAGATTGGTAGATTTCACATAATCCATTTTAGCTTTAAGAGAGCGAGGATTATCAAAGGTAAGAAACGTTCTTTCTTTTTTATTGTAGGCATAGGGTGTTTCAGCTTTTTCGTCATACTGTATGCTACCGGCAGCCTCTGCCCATTCCATGGTTTCAGTATATCCACCGGAAAATCCGGGAATACCGGCAGGAGCATTTAAGCCGTCTACATCTCTGTAAATTCTTCCGTAAAAAGCTGCACCAATAACCTGTTTGTTTCGTGGTACTCCGGCTTTTTCATACATGCCAATAATCGCATCGGCATTCTGATTACCGGTTACATCAGAAGGATACAAGCCGGGGTGATAGCTAACAGAGTCCCAAGGACACAAGTCATAAGTCATTATGTTAATGAAATCCATCAACTCCACTAGCTTTGGAATCTCCAAATTATCTACACAGTTTTGTGACCCTCCTGCTGCCATAGTAACAATTTTATTTTTGCCAAGCTTATCCCGCAGCAGTTGTATGAAAGCTGTATAGTTTGGTTTGTCATCCGGTGAAGCCTCAATACCCGCTACATCATCACAAGGATATTCCCAGTCCATATCAATGCCATCAAAACCAAAGTCATTTACAATGTCCACTAAGGATTGAGCAAATACTTCCCGGCTTTTTTCATTTGCTACAGCAGGCGAAAAACCACCGGCTCCCCAGCCGCCAACTGATAATATGGTTTTGATATGAGCTTTGTTTTTAACAAATTCCCGTATCAATTCAGGGTTTGGCCAATGTTCCACACTTCCTTTGCCATCCTTTACTAAAGCAAAAGAAAAGTTTACATGGGTTAGTTTTTCGGCATCACCGAGACGCATTCCTTTAAAACGTTCCACAGCAATATAAGCTGCAATAATCACAAGAAAAATCCCTCCTCATTCAGAAGCTGTATTCAGCTTCTGATAACACCTTTACACTTAGGTAATGTCAGGAACTAAAGTGCCATTACCATAATTGTGATTATATGTTTGTATTTTCCTAATTGCCTTAAAATGATTCTAACATATTATAAGATTTTAACCAAGCTCTTATTACTTCATTGTGCAATCGTGCTAATTGTTGTTTCATAATAACCTATATTGGAAATTTATGCAATAATTAAATGGCTAAGCAATCCAAAAAAGTGAATTTCTACATTTACATATCATTATAAATTAATATAAAAAATTATCTTCTTGCGCAAAAAGGATTACCCTAGCTAACCGGTTTATTCTTGTTATATTTCATGTAAATACGTTCATTAAAGCCTCTGGATTTTGATTTTTTCTCCGGTACAGTCTTAAAAGTTACAAATCCCATCTTCTCATAAATTTTTCGTGCTGAAGTATTTGTGTCTGTAACCTCCAACTCATATTCTGTATAAGTTTCACTATCAATAATAAATTGCATTAACTTGGTTGCTACCCCTTTCCCTCTGGTCTCCGGTAAGGTAGCAACACATTCTATATAAGCTTTATTATCAGGATAATCAAGGTGATAGTGAAATTCTTTAATCATAATGCTATAAATAATACTGCCTTTAATTAAGCCAAAATGCTTTCTAAATTTTTGTTTGTCTAAATTTAAAGCTCTACCTTTGTTATTAGAACAGGCATTTATCCCAATTATCTTATCATTAGAATAAGCAAGATAAAAAACATCAGGATTAAAAGAACCCTCTAATGCTTCAACAAGAACTTCTTTATTTTTATTTAACTGAGACAAGTCATTATAATATCCCTCAACAAAAACAGCAGCAACTTCTTTTTGAACATTTTTAGGACAGTCTGACATTTTCACAAAAGTTAAATTTTCCATATTTTTCTCCTTAACAATATCTCTTACGCAAGAGTTCCATTATATAC
>Ga0123355_10014698_pt1 | contig 12256 bp, 6 predicted proteins | sample TergutEmb28metaG_3_FD_89872 | JGI IMG/M metagenome (GOLD analysis project Ga0123355, IMG submission 89872) | Embiratermes neotenicus P1 segment gut microbial communities from Petit-Saut dam, French Guiana - Emb289 P1 | ecosystem: Host-associated > Arthropoda: Insects > Digestive system > Gut ...
ACCACCACCACCCCCACCCCCGCCCCCACCACCACCACCACCACCACCACCACCACCACCACCACCACCACGTAGTGTCTTACTACAGGTCCATAGCCTCGTAGAAAGCTAGTTTTCGAGAGAGTGCGATCTTTTACTTCCTCTTTCAATTTCCAGTTCCTTCCTGTTTCCTAAGTTCAACCAGTAACTGCGTGCTTCTTCTTCCTCGTCTTTTAGGCCCTTCTATCTTCGCTTCGATAACGTGTTTCAGTAAGCAGTTTCTGTGTAAGATGTGACCAATCCAGTTAGGCTTCCTTTGTTTCTATTGTACGTAGGATGCTCCTTTCCCTCTTGACTCTGTAATACTTCGTTTTTCACACGATCTGTCCAACTGTTTTCACCATACTTCTCCAGCACCACATTTAAAAATAGTAAGTCTCGTATAAGTATACACCATTCTAAGTAGCACCACATTTCACAAGAATATAAGCTTCATTACCAATGCTCTTCTCACACACCAAGTTGTGCAAATATTCGTATAGCATAAGCACGACTATTTTAAGCAGCACTTCATGCATATGCTAGGGAATGCAACTGCAATGACCTCTGCCTACCAACTGCTACACAAAGTCGCATACGAGCGGACAGGGGCACTATCACAACCGTGGAGCCTCTGATGTCCTATTTCAGAGTTTTTCACACTTTTTCGTCTGTGGAAGCCTTCGCGACATTGAAATATTTCACGGAACCCCACCCCTGTTTTTGAGTTTGTAACACAGCCACAGTAAAAAACAAGGGGAAGGAGGGGTAATGTTGATCGTAGATTCATTTGTTTGCTTCTAGGCAAATAAAATAGCAACAGAACTTCACTGTCAGTCTAATCAATTAATAAACTTACTTTTTTGGGTGTTAATTTCTCGGTGTGACCGATGAGTCGGTTTTGATGAACACATTTATTTTAAATCTGGTATAATGGCCGACAGTTGTCGTCAGCGATCTGCCTCAGCGTCCAGCTTTTGTCATATTGTTATCACGAAAATCCAGATTCACACAGGTGAATGAATGACAACAGTAGCAGTTTTCTAATGTTCTGAAGTTATGTGCCTGTTTCCTTCCGAAGTATTCCCCGTCAAAATATATCACTTGTTTTTAAATATTGCCTCATATTCATAGTCTAATAGTATGACAGCAGTAAGTCGGTAAAAATAACAATATCCAAAACACCGAAGCAGTTGTCTGCGTTTCGCTCAACCCCTTGCATACCTTCGGAACCCTGGGGTTCGGCGACGAACCCACTTTAAAAATTACTGTCTTTTTCAGACTTCCAGTCCTCTGCTGTGAGAGATGTCTTGATGGCAACCATTACCTTGTTCGTCAGACAATGGACCATATTCGTCAAAAGATGGGGGCACTGAGCTAGTTGTATGGCCAGGGACTGACAGCCCCTCGCCCAATCTTCAGTCCGCAGCACCGTCTGTTTTGGACTGTTCAGGACTGCTTGTGCTACGTACTTTTATGGCGGATAAAATACTGAGATCCATGAAACGCTACTAATGTGCTCGCAGTATGTCTTACGCGATTTAAACGCTTTGCATGGTCACAATAAACAATTTCAGCATGAGGGCAAGTAATGATGCTACTGCAGATACAAGGCAGATAAATGTGCCTTGTAATTTCACTCCTATTGTCTTGATATACCGCCATTTAATGTTTTCTTGGTACAGTCAATCGCATTTATGATCGCAACTACTGACCTTTAACACTGATGCTAGATTACTTGTACACCGTCCGTATTCTATACGTGTATTTTTAGGCGCTGAAGTTTGCTGTCTTGTGGAACGCCACACTGTGACACGATGTGACGTATCGGACCGCCTCTTTCATCCGTGATGATGAAGCCACTTCTACCAGGCTACACGATGTCAAAACAAACATCTTCAGTCACCATCGTGAGAACCCCAAGTGTCAATACTACACTGTTTAACGATGCCCACTTCTCTACAGAGATTACAGACCGGGGTCTCCGCATGCAACACGCCAGTTCATTGTATACGGCCTTCTTAACAAAATCATATTCAAACTATACACGCAGTCTTGATAGGAGCAGTAATGAACCTTCGGGTTCCGTGAAATGCGGGGAATTTCTTGACTACCTGCAAACCAGTTAGCTTCTCAAGAAGGACTCTGCACCATGGAGTAAGTAAGTCAGTCTTGATAGGGAGGGTCATTCTTTTTAATTTGAAGGATTTAAAATGTCCCTTGTTAGGAGGCAAAGAGGTTTGCTTTCTGTGGATGGCAGTCCACAACATGCATCAGTAAAGAAATAATAAAGTGACGTTTAAACTTAAATAATTATAACATATCTTCTTTTTGGCATTAAAATTACGGCACATTCTTAAAGGCATATTTAATTTTAAACAAAATAATTAAGCCTGTACAATGTCTTAAATGGCATGTGGCCCATCTTAATTTCCAGAATGATTCTTTTGGCCCGCGTACGATGAGTGTGAAAACTCAGTCTAAATATATGCAAATTTCGTCATAAATGATAAGCAAGAATTGACAAGGGTCTGGATGGAGAATACGGTTACCATTTGAGGGAATTATCCCTGCATTCACCATGACAACTAACAAACTACGTGCACTGCGCAGAGTCTTTGTTAAGAAACTAACAGTTCCTGAGCTAGTCAAGAAATTCCCCACATTTATGGAACCCAAAGGATGATCACTATGCTTACAAGATTCTGCCACCTGTCCCTGTCCAGATCAATTCGGTCCACACCCACCCCAACCCCCCACCAAAACGATTTCTTGAAAATCCATTCACCTTGTCGAACCGAGATGATATACAAAACGACTCACTCTCGGAATCAGTGCACATACCGACTGCACGGAGTAGGTCTGTTTATTTATTCATTTATTTATTTGTCTGGTGACGCCTTCCTTCAAGTGCTAGGATTACACGGCATAGGGTATCAGTGAAATGGAGTGGAAAGGAGGTGTCAAGGAAACCATGCTTACGTAACTTCCAGAACCATCGTGGTATTTGCCCGACAAAACCTCAGGACAGGCGATCTCTAAATGACAGACCCTATTTTAGAATCTCACAGTCGTTTAGCTAGTCATGAAGTTGCCTTCCTTATAGAACCCGAAGTTCCATTACCGTCACTAGCCCCTAAGTAACATTAGTCCAGCATATTTCTTCGACTTCCCGTTAATATCATCAGTCACTGCCAACGTCTTCCTTGTAGATATTTTCCTTCAATTTTTCCAGCTATAATTTTGTATTTCTCACCTAACTCATGCGTGCTACATACCCTGTTCATCAAATAACCTTCACTGTGTTGACCTTAACACTATCTTCACATGCCTGCAGATTATGAAGCTCAGCATTAGCGATTTTCTCAAACCAGTTACTTCCTGTCTAAGCTCCAAATGCATTACTCAGCCCTTTGATCTCAGACACCTTCAACCTGTTACATTACTGGGTAGTTTTTCCACCCAAAGCACACACCACGTTTCGACAACTTCTATTAGACATCCAACACGCGTCGATTCATCCCAGAGATACAAATTCACAAAACGGGGTTTCCACTTTTTACGATCAAGTACATGGGTATCAAAAGTATGCCTCTACTACAGACTGGCTACGACATATAATGAGAACATACTATTTAAGAACATGATATGTAATCTAAAATTGTGGAGCTCTACACATGTTTTAACTTCGACATTAACTGACTGATTAATGGTGAATCGACTGTAATATTTTTCACTTAGTATCCATTCAATGTACATATGATCTGCAAAATATGTAAACTGTAAATGAACTGTGCTCTTAAATTTGTATATAGGTGAAAACAATAACATATTTCAACAACAAAAACAACAACAACATGCCAGCAGTAGGTCCATGAAAATTGACAGTATGACTTAAGCCATTTTAATGTGACGTCAATTACATGGCAGTCGAATGTAGTTTTCAGAAGAGACGTACCGATGGACTTTATCGATATTATATTACGATGAGGGTGTGATTTTATCTGCAATACAGATCCCTATTTCAGAATATTGGTAGCCAAGAAAAACTGTTACTTTGGCCAAATTCGTAACGTAGTACATTGTTGTTGTGCGCTTTCGCAAAGTCGCGAAAAGAACCTATTAGCTTCATGTCCGTCGGTCTGTCCTCACGTACCAGCGCAGTTCCCAATGGACAGATTTGTATTATTTGACATTGGGGACTTTTATTAAAATTTGTCGAAACTCCAAATTTCGTTAAAATCGGACAAAAATATCAGTCACTTTACATGACGACTTAAGTAAGTTTTATTACTGCCGGCGACATAGCAATAAAAGCATTGCACTGCAGCACTCGAAATTTTTATACTAACAGTGACATGTCGCTCAACAATATATCCACACAGAACGTAATTCTGCGTTTCCGCCGCAACAGTGGTTGCGCTAACGAGCTACAACGTTACGTTATATGTACACTGCCCATGTTGTTATACTTTCTGACTGGTTAAAAAAAAACGACCAATTAACCCTTTGACGAGTGAATTTAACCTGAATCAAACTTAAGACTCACTTCGTACTGTGAAGCAAACACTCCGTTTCGGTTATAAAAAGCGATCAAAGTGAAATTAAGGTTGTCTGTACTGAGAACCATACAAAACACACACATGCCCCCTGTGGGCTGAAAGTAGAATTGTTGAACTTTAAACCTGGTGGCACATAGAAGTGAAGTAGCGATTAGGCGTCAAAGGGATAGAATAAGTAATCAGTAGACAAGAATTCGGTTACAAACACCTTCAACATGTTTTCTTACGTGAATGTGATGGCTGGGTTTCATGACCACACCGGTTAGGCAATTTCCTAATTTCAGACAGCAGATCCTACATTAAAATAGGAAAGGTTATCTTCCATACTTCACCACTCCAGCTACACTAGGCTAATTCCATGCATCAGAATCCTTCTTCTTGAGAAGCTAGTAGTTACTCGGCTAACCTATAAAACTGTCTGTCCGGGAACCCTAAGATTTATCACATTGTCCACAAATGCCCGCCAGTGGTCCCTTCCCTGAGTCATATGAATCCAATCCACTTCCCTGCATCCTGTTTAGGGCCCGTTTTAATATTAACCTCCCATCTATGACTAGGACTCCCAAGTGGTCCTTTCGACTACAATTTTGTACGCAGGTATCAGTTCTGTTCGTACCATATGCTCCGCCCGTCCCACCCTGCTTCAAAAATGCATGGTTCACTTATATTTAGATTATTGCTGCATCTTTAAGTAATTTCCACATTATTTTTTCTCAATGGAAAAAATGTTCATGCTGCGCACTGAAGAAATTCCATAGGGGCTCTAGGAACTCTACACAGACCCATAAGCGTTTTCCCAACTCTTAGAAGTTCCGGGACAACGAACGCATTTGGAACAGTGTCGGCCTGATCCCACGAAGTTCAAGTAATTGTCGTGGCTTCCGCAGCAGAGTCCGAAAATAATTCGTGGCCCGTTCCCAACCCATCATTCATGGCACTTTAAAAGCCACGACCACATCCATTCCCTATTCACTACTTCCTGTCCACACAGATCACACTTACATATCATCGACGGCAGCAAAGCATGACCGACCTCCATATCCTGGCAGTACTGTGTCTCACAAGTCAAAATGTAAAAGCATACTGCAGATCTAGGCTTCAATAATACCGAGGCAACTGACACTCCATATCCATCGTGTTATTAGAAATCCTGAGTTTGTGCGAGCACAATCGATATGCGTTTGTGGTTCGTGTGTACACCTTCAGAAGACACTAGCGAAAACATGTTACATGTATAATACGTTCTGATATTATACTTACTTGTAAACGGGCTCTTTGCATTCGTATAGTTTTTTTTATTGCTATGTATGCCAGACAATGAGTTCAACCTATACAGCATGTTCCGTAGTTCTATTGTAATAAGACAGACTGTTGTTTCTTGTGCGGCACTGATTACATGCACTTGATTTATCCACACTGGAGGTTCTAACAATACATTGCTTGTTCCTACATCGTTATTTCGGTCTGGTGTGTTTGCAGTCTTTATACCACTGTTCCGGTTATATTTCCATAGCCACGTTCATGTGTACACTGATAAGAATACCTGTAGTTGTTGACTTCACGGACTTCTTCCATCGTACTGTTAAAATCTAACACATTACTACGTTTCTGGGACAGGATCGGTCTCCGTCTTCAGGCGTCTCCCAAAACACCTAGTAACAGTCGTTTTGGAAGAACCAAGCCTGGATGCGGGGACCAACCCAGTCCCAGAAACGTATGCGCGTGTTCAGTTTTAACACATACTATGCAAGAAGTCCACAAAGTCAATCCAGCTGTCATTCACCATCGTCAGAACACTGCGTTACAGCAGCGATACGAATATGTTCAGGAAACATGTCACGTGCTTTTATAAAGACTGAATATTATTCGAGCTCTCTTCGGCAGTACTGTAAATTGGTCTTCCTGAGTTTCTACCTTGTGAAAGATCATACCTTTATTCCAACACAAACACCTGAACCAAACTGTCGCCCTGAAACGTCCGAATAAACGTGCCATCCTATAAAGAGTAAAAAACCTTGATACGCCTAAATACAAAACCAGTAGTCCACTTATTGGGAACCACCTGCAATGTTTACACATTTCAATGTAACTTGCCTACTCCAGACCCACCAAACTGTCATGCCAAAGGTGTACTTGGAAGCGAAAACCATAGAAACTGCCAAAGTATTCCCATTCATTGATAACGAAACATTTAGTCTTAGGAGTTGCAGTATATTCGTAAAAATAGGCCAAATTCAAATCTACATATGAATAAGAACTCGGCGACTATTACAATTTCCAGAACTCTATTATGTCGAGTCGTTTATTGCGCTGTTATTAATCTACTTCCTTTAAGGAACTAAATCACTTTGTAACACTAAAGCAGAGTAGGTCACCACGTAAAGTTATGTCAATTTCAGTATGAAAGGTGTTACGTGAAATCATGCCTTCAAATACACAATTCACTGAGCCATTCAAGTTGCGTTCCTTCTTCAAATGTGGGGTCGGTGGGATAAACTTATGAGACCATCGCTGTGTGTGCCTGTGTCCCCGACTGTTTCAACTTCTGAATCACCTGACCAATTTTCCAAAAAGCTTATGCCACTAGAGGTCGCCTCAACGCTGCACCTTTCAGATTCCTACAAGTAGCATGGGAGAAGCGGGAACTTACGAGGCGCAAGCGACGCTGTAACCACCTAGTTCACAGTCCTGCAGTGAAGCAGGGTAATAGGGCTAAGAGAAACACACCTGTTACTAAGGTAATAATTTTGCAGACTGTAAAATAACATGGCGACGTCGCAAAAAAAAATCCATTAGCTTTCAGTTTGATGGCGATTACTAATCAACTACTGGACTCAGGCACATGACACTCAGTACGGAGACATCGTGGGAATTTTTACATGTTACGTTTGAAATGTTGCTGGCAAGTCAACAATTACAAACATGGCGGCGATGACAGATATTATATCCGACAAATTTAACATACCGCACCTTCGCGTGAAGTGTGACACAGGTCAAAACTAACATTTTCAGGAACTGAAAAAGTAAACTGGGAAGAAATACGCTAACAACTTCAATACTACGTGGAAGAAAGCAAACTTAGATCTACAGCATATGTCTGCCTGTAGACACAAGGCAGCAGGTCTACAGGATTGCAAAACTTAGCATCACATCTTGTGTTCGGGATGCCGATAAAACGGAAAATAAAAATTGTGACTTGTGCCACTTTTCAAGCAGCAACAACTTGGCAAAAGTACAATAATAATAATAATAATAATAATAATAATAAAGTAACAGCCTAGTAATGCTTGCAGCATTCTTTGAATTTCACTTGGAATTCCCCGTTTATTGGATTTTTTTTGTCTTATTCTACACCCTTTCGTTTCACCCCACTTACACGTTTCGCTTCAGGCAGTTGACTGACAGCTACATACAACATTTCAGTACTCCCTTACATCTAGTTATGGGTAAGGCCAAACTGTAACAGCGTCGTGTAGAATTCAAGATTACAGTTTGAGTTATATCGGACGCGAGCCTTGTTCCTAGTAATATAGGGGAAAACAGATTAGCGACCTTTTTTTGAGTCTTCACAACGCCCTGAAGCAATGGGAATCTATAACTGAACTGCAGATGAACGTTCAATAGCTATCTTTTCGTTGCAAATAACCCAACGCAGTATTTAATTTCATTTTCAACGCTTCCACCGCATCATTACTACTTCCCTTCCGAACAGAATGAAGTAAGCCAGTGTTTTTCAAACTGTGTACCGCGGAACCCCGGGGTTCCACAGGCTACTTTCACGTGTTCCGCAAGCACATTTCCTCTATAATTAAACGGCGAAAATCAGTTCGATAACTTTAATTCATTTTGTTTATTTCCTACCTATCTTTGTGCGTAATCTGCACTACGTTTGTTCTGAGTGTAAATACAAATAACAAAATTGTGTTATTCATAAACATGGTTCATATGTTAGGTCCTTTGATATGTGTCGGTTGTAAAAAGTTCTGTAATTTTTGCATCAAAAAATACACTTTTATCTCACATGGGTTCCAAGAATATTCAGATGTAGTCACAAGGGTTCCACACACATACTAAGCGTTCGAAGACCACTGACATCGGCTCAAGAGATCACCATGCTGTGCGTACGTGCGTAAGCATAAGAAAAGAAACATTAGTAAATGTTAACTATTTGTCGTACCACTACAGTGATGTGAGAAGAGTTCGTTGGTTCAGCAGTTTCGTTCATTCCAACATGCACCAAGACTTAGGAGCCAATATACTGCATCTGTGTCATTCCTGCTGAAAATCAAAGCGGTTGATACAACCAAGACCTCGAGCTGTAAGACCCCCCAGACCGCTGTCGTAAATAACCAAATTACACACTACACGACATTGTTGGACAGCTGAAGGGACGAGGACATCTAGGTCCAAATGAGAGCTAAAAAAGTTAGAAGTCACCCTATCCATGCCATGAAGACATACGGGAAAAGTACGAGCCTAACTGCGATCATTCTTAACCTCGGCACTAGATAGAAGTCAGTGGTCACATGCACGAACCGACCGCTCTACCTCCGGGGTAACAGCCTCCGTTTTCCATTATGACGCCGGGTGGACCCGGAGACGCTGTGGACGTTTTGAAGGGTTGAAAAACCTCTTGTCACTGTCGGGAATTGAACCATGGATCGTCGAGCTCGTAGCAGTCACTATACTGACTACTCTATCCCTGCCCTAATACCCGATAAGCTGTGTTGTTGTTGTTCTTGTTCTTGATGATGATGATGATGATGATGATGACGACGACGACGACGATCGGGATAGAGTAGACCGTATACTGACTAGGCTACAGACTATATGACAGAAAACACGCTTCCATTAGCGGCAGAGCAGAGATTCTCTCTTCTCCAAAGCAGTGCCTTTCAACCGGTAGTAGATGGAGGGTCGTCTGTTGTTACGCGAGGTTATTTTGGAATTACCATTGTTCATAATTATAAAGTCGTGGACTGCACCGTTAAAACTGTTATAAGTATGTTTAATGGAAAACAAAAACGCTTACAAAGTGTACACCAAAACCACTTGACTGTTCGAATATCAGTACCTCCTTTGTCGTCTAATTGCGCGCGTCAAACCAGAGACGTGACGACACAGAATGTCGAAACTTTTCTTTTTGGCTGTTCCATTACACTTCTAACGGTGGTTAGCACTGAGGGAAAACTATGGAGCCATAAACACAAATTCGCTGCCTTCAGCATCATGTTGCGATATTCTCAGGGGGAAGGACAAGCGAAAAGCATGAGATTCGCAAAATGTTTTGGGAGCCCAAATGACCTGCAATTCCACTGGCTGGGGCCAGTACCAAGCCAGGGAACATTATGATACTAGTAGCTTCTTGGAGATTTTACAATATGTTGCAAAGTAGTAGTAAGCCTGTGTATCACGCTCAGGATGGTGATAGAAGTGCGATTGTTATTAACACATGCATCCAAATTTTAACGTTTTGCTGACCGTGCATCTCAGTTTATTTATCCCAGTAATTAACCAACTTGATGCATAAAACTTTTGTGCATAAAGTTGGTTAATTACAGAGATAAAAAAACATGCATCCAAGTTTCAACAAAAGAGGACAAACACGTAGTATGAAAACTTTCATTCGACTTCCTGGTTTCGTCAATTTTTTTTTTAACATTAGAGTAGTATACTAAAAAAGGGTGCACAATTTTTGCAGAAATTAACCACCTTAAAATACGAGACGCCAGAAGGATGACACGACGCAAATTCCGTATTTAAGACACACAAGTGTACGAATTTAGACGCCGAGGCGACGAGACGCCCCGGATTAGTGCAATTCTGCATTAAAGTGTATGCAGTAAATGTTAATTGTAAACACGTTAAATCAGAAAAGCAGAAACTATGTTTTTAATTCTCAGTACCTAGTGACACGCCTGCATATTATCTTGGTTACAGCGGTACGCAAGAAACAGGGTATTAAAAACACTGCCCTAAAGTAATATTACTCTGTGGCGTTCTGACATTTGAACTCCAAAACGCCTGCGAATTCAAATTGTTCTAAAGCATCCAGACCGCCTGTGAGGCCTCCCCCCCCCCCCATTCAAATTGGTACCGAGGGCTCCTTGCCCGGAAGTAAAGCAGCTGCGGCGTGATTGCCCACTCGCCCCCCATCTAATGCCGAGGTCCTGAATATGTGTAGCTATACCTCCTCTCATTCACATGCCCTCGCTTGGCATGCAGGAAACAAAAGCTTCCTTACCTCACACACAAAAGTACTGTTCGACGCCATCTTGCGTGAACCTAACCGGACAGCACATTACCACACACTAGGTCTGGGGGATGACAGCAACAAATTTTCATCTTTTTGAACATCACAGGGCACTGTGGATTTGAAATTCCCATGGCAGTGAGTGTGCAGAATAGGGTCATCTGAGACGTGACACTTGAAGTTACAATCATAATTCGGCGTCAATTTTCTAGGTATTCAGATCATTACAAAATAACTGTTACAGATCTCGATTTTAGTCTGAGGAGGGTGCGTTATATCTTCAATTCAGAAACAAAATCCGAAGAACATGGTCCTTAGGTGTTTATCTATTACGCGAGACACATTGTCACTCACAATTAGAAATGTTTACCACTATAGCCTACATATAATTTGGTTACGACATGTTTCGACCGGAACATGCCATCGTCAGATAACAAGGAATACCAAAAATACTTAGGATTAATACAAATCAAAATATTTTTGGTATCCTGTATGACATGCCGATAGGCTGTGCGAGTCGAAGTCACATGTATATAACAAACGTTTCTACTTATTTTAATCTAACCCAAAACATTACGTTATCGGCAGGTCGATACATAAGTAGAGCAACGAAAATGGGTGCATTTGTCGAAGTTTCACACCGGATTCGATATTAGAAAACCGCACGGGTCTTGAAACAATGCTGAAGGGAAACATTTACGATAGAGAGAGCTCTTCCAGACATGCTGACTACTCCTTTCTCGGACATAAAAGAGATGCTACGTCTGCCCACCAGCCATTACTCTTCAGTGCGGTGGAAATCTCGACTAGACGCTGGCGGGGCGCCGTCTCTGCCATACCCAAAATATCAGTGCGGCCAAGCACAGCCGTAAAACTTCGCGTTAGGTGCACCGTGTTGACTACAGCCTTTTCAAATCTGTGGTTCGTGGAAGTTTTTGTTGTCAGTGTAGTTTTCTTAGGCTGCATCTAATATAGTCTGTTCACTTTACACTCTAAAGATTGAAGGCCAGTCGAGTTACATATAACAAGACAGACAATGCAAGTAGAATGCAACGTTGAGGCGCGTTCATGCAACTGCTGTTGCAGTGGAAAAGTACATAATCTGGGTGTATTTCTAGCCTTAGTTATCCAGAGTGCAATACGCATGCGCCATATTGTCACCTGTGGCCTGCCCGGATCTACAGTATCCTTCCACATTATCTCATAAACGTAACGATTTAAAATAAAAAGTTAATGAACATGAAACGTGTGTTTTGTTTTTCTCTGCCACTTTTGTCTGAAACACTTCTTATTCTAAGAAATGAGCAACATGTGATCAAATTAATGTACTGGTCTTCATGTAAAATGCCAATCATTCTTGTCAGAATTGAATGAAACTTTAATTTTCTCGACATATTTTCGGGGGGGGGGGGGGAAACCAAAA
>Ga0123355_10014699_pt1 | contig 12256 bp, 8 predicted proteins | sample TergutEmb28metaG_3_FD_89872 | JGI IMG/M metagenome (GOLD analysis project Ga0123355, IMG submission 89872) | Embiratermes neotenicus P1 segment gut microbial communities from Petit-Saut dam, French Guiana - Emb289 P1 | ecosystem: Host-associated > Arthropoda: Insects > Digestive system > Gut ...
CCGAAGCCCTGCCCGCGCGTGCGGCTGTACATCGTCGTCAGGTCCGTGTCCCCCGCGAGCCGCAGCCCGTAGCGGACACCGTCGAACCGCGCCAGGTTGGCCGAGGCCTCGGCCGGGGCGATGATGTAGTACGCGGATAGCGCATGCGGGGCGGTGGGAAGCCGGCAGGGTTCGATCGTCGCCCCGAGCTTTTCGGCCAGTTCGAGAGCCGCGTCGAAGCTCGCCCGCACCCCCGGCTCAATCCCCCCCTCGGAGCCGAGCAGCTCCTCCGGCACGCCCAGCCGGACGCCGTTCAGATCTTCGCGCGAGGGCAGCGCGATCTCCTCCGGGAACTGCAGCGAGGTCGAGTCATAGGAGTCCTGGCCGACCATGTGCCTCAGCAGCAGGGCGCTGTCGGTCACCGTGCGGGTCAGCGGCCCGGCCTGGTCCAGCGACGACGCGAACGCGATCATCCCGAACCGCGAGCACGCCCCGTACGTCGGCTTCAGCCCGACGATTCCGGAGAAGGCCGCCGGCTGCCGGATCGAGCCGCCCGTGTCGGTGCCGAGCGCCCACGGCGCCAGACCGGCGGCGACAGCGGCGGCGCTGCCGCCCGAGGAGCCGCCGGGAACGCGGCCGGGGTCCCACGGGTTGAGCACAGGGCCGAACGCCGAGTTCTCATTGGAGGAGCCCATCGCGAACTCGTCCTGATTGGTCTTTCCGAGCAGCGCCGCGCCGGCCTCGGCCAGCTTGCGCACGACCGTCGCGGTGTAGGGCGGGCGGTAGCCCTCGAGGATCTTCGAGCCGGACTGGCTCGGCACACCCTCGGTGCAGAACAGGTCCTTGACGGCCAGGGGAAGCCCGGCCAGCGGCGCGTGCGCATCAGCGCCGCTGGCCGCAGAAGCGTCCGCCTCGGCGACCCACGTGAATGCGTTCAGCTCCTCGGAAGCGGCTCGCGCCCGGTACAGCTCGAAGAGCTCCTTGGGGTCGACCTCGCCCGCGCGGATCGCGGCGACGGCCTCGGCCGCGCTCAGGTCCAGCAGCTCGGCGCTCATTCGGCCGACGCACCCGGGCTTGGAACACCGAAGCCGGCCGGTGTCGGCTCTGGCGCGGAGGCCAGCGCCACCTCACGGTCCAGCGATGGCTCCGGCACATCGTCGCGCAGCGCGTTCACGAGGTCGACGACATGCGACGTCGGCTCGACACCGTCGAGGTCGAGCTGCCGGATCGCCTCGATGTGGTCGAGCACCTTCGACAGCTCCACGGCCATCTTCTCCGCCTCCGCCTCGCTCAGCTCCAGGCGCGCGAGGCGCGCGACGTGATCAACCTGCTGGCGTTCAAGCATGAGCCGGATTCTAAGGAGCGGCGGGCTGGCGCGGCCTGCCGACGCGCAGCGTCTCGATCACGGCCGGCGAATCCTCGGGGCTGACGCCCTCGCGGCGCAGCGCCAGGAGGTTGCCGGCTAGGATCACGATGCTCAGCGCCAGCCCGACGTACGCCCCCGGTCGTGCCTCCAGCACGTTGGCGCCATGAGCCTGCACGAGGTGCACGCTCGGCTGGTCGAGCAGCACCCTGACGACCAAAGCCACGACCAGGGCCAGCGAGAACGGGATAAGCAGCGTCGTGATCACCACCGGCAGCGCCGGCGAGCGGCGGGTCGCTCCGAGCCAGCAGATCGCGATCCCGGCCACGCACACCAGCAGCGCGAGCGGCCCCACGACCTCGAACGACTGCCAGCCGTTGGCGCTGACGCTCTGGCCAAGCATCGCCGCGAACGTACGGTACTGGGGCCTGTACTCAAACCACGGGACCGCGAACAGGACGACCAGCAGCAGGACGGAGCCCGTCCCGATCAGCCAGTCGCCGGTGCCCAGCCGCGCAGCTTTGAAACTCACCGCCCGCACGCTACCCGGTCGCCCGTGTCCGCGCCTCCCTCGCCGCGATCACCGCCTGGTGAGGTGCGCGTACTGGCTCAGCAGCTTGCGCTCCGAGCCGTCGCGGCTGAAACGGATCACCACGATCCCTCCTGCCTCGACCCCGATCACCGTGCCCTCGCCGAACTTCGCATCGCTGACCTCCTCGCCGAGACGGAAGGCGGGCACGTCCTCCTGCGGGCGCGCGCGACCGATTCTGATCGTCTCCGATCCGCTCGGCATGCCGGGCGGCGCCGAGCCCGATGACGGCCAGCTCGTCAGCCGCTCGCGGAAACCGCCTACACCCCGTGGCCGCGCCTGCTCGCGGTCGGTCAGCTCGTCCGGGATCTCAGCCAGGAAGCGGCTCGGGATCGCGTACCCGTGGGCGCCGAACACCGTCCGCTGCCGCGCGAAGGTGAGGTAGAGGTCGCGCTGGGCGCGGGTGATGCCGACGTAGCAGAGGCGGCGCTCCTCCTCCAGCTCACCCTCTTCTATCGCGCGGGAGTGCGGGAAGACCCCGTCCTCGAGGCCGATCATGAAGACGATCGGGTACTCGAGGCCCTTCGCGTTGTGCAGGGTCATCAGCGTCACGAGCCCCTGATCGTCGCTGCGGGTGTCCGCGTCCGCGACCAGCGAGACCTGCTGCAGAAAGTCGTCCAGCGAATGCTGCTCCGCCTCCGACTCGTCGTACTCGGTTGCCACGTTGACGAGCTCGTCGAGGTTCTCGATCCGGCCCTGGGCCTCGATCGTGCGCTCTGCGCGCAGCGCCTCCAGATAGCCGGTCTGCTCGAGCACGCCGCTCAACAGCTGCGCGACGGGGATCCCCGACTCGGCGCGGTCGCGCAGCGCCGTCATCGTGTCCATGAAACGGCCGATCGCCTTGATCGCGGCCGCCCCCAGCCCAGGGATCGCCGCCGGCTCACCAGCAACCTCCCAGACAGACGCGCCCAGCGTGTTCGCATACCCCGTCACCTTCGCCACCGACGTCGCGCCGATCCCCCGCCGCGGCGAGTTCACGATCCGGGTGAACGCGCCCTGGTCCTGGGGGTTGACGAGCGCCGTCAGATACGCGACCGCGTCCTTGATCTCGGCGCGTTCGTAGAAGCGCGTGCCGCCGATCACCTGATAGCCGACATCGGCGCGCACCAGTGCGTCCTCGAGCACCCGCGACTGTGCGTTCGTGCGGTAGAAGACGGCGACCTCGCTGCGGGACGCGCCCGCGTCCACGAGCCGCTCGATCTCCCCGGTGACGAAGCGCGCCTCGGCGTGTTCGTCGTCCAGCTCGCGGACGTGGATCGGGTCGCCCTCCCCGAGCTCGGTCCAGAGCTCCTTCTCCTTGCGTCCTCGGTTGTTCGTGATCACCGCGTTGGCGGCGTCGAGGATCGTTTGCGTAGAGCGGTAGTTCTGCTCGAGCTTGACGACCTTCGCGTCGGGGAACTGCTCCTCGAAGCTCAGGATGTTGGTGATGTCAGCCCCACGAAAGCCGTAGATCGACTGATCCGGGTCGCCGACCACCGTGAGGTTGCGGCGCTCGCCCGCCAGCAGCTGCAGCCAGCTGTACTGGACGGGGTTGGTGTCCTGGTATTCGTCGACGAGGATCACCCGGAAGGCGTTCTGATACGTCTCGCGCACCTCGGGGAACAGCTCGAGCACGTTAACCGCGCGGCCGAGCAGGTCGTCGAAGTCCATCGCATTCATGCGGTGCAGCTCGCGCTCGTAGCTCAGATAGACATCGGCGACGGTGCGCTCGAAGAATGAGCCGACCAGCTGGGCGTAGGCCTCGGCGTCGCGCATCTTGTTCTTCGCGTCCGAGATCTGGTTGTGGATCGACGCCGGCGTGAAGCGCTTGGGGTCGACGCCGTTCTCCTCCATGCAGCGCTTGATCAAACGTCGCGAATCGGCCTGGTCGTAGATCGTGAACTGGCGCGTGTAGCCGAGCTTGTCGGCGTGGGCACGCAGCATCCGGGCAGAGGCCGAGTGGAAGGTCATCACCCACATCGCGCGCACACGCCGCCCGACCAGCAGCTCGGCGCGCTCGCGCATCTCGGTCGCCGCCTTGTTGGTGAACGTGATCGCCAGCACCTCGCCCGCCTTGACGCCGCCCGTCGCGACCAGGTAGGCGATCCGGTGGGTCAGTACGCGCGTCTTGCCGGAGCCGGCGCCGGCCAGGATCAGCAGCGGGCCCTCGCCGTAGGTGACCGCCTCGCGCTGGGGGTCGTTCAGGCCGTCCAGCAGCGCCTGTACCTGTTCTCTCTCCCCGCCCCCGACCTGTTTCGCATCCTCGATCATGCTCTGATCCCTACGGTATCGGGCACGATGGTCGTCACCACCGACACGACGGTCGTTACCGACTCGCTGCGCGAGGTGTGCGCCTGGATCGCAGCGCGATCCACGCACGTGCACGTGGTCGAGGGGGAGATCGCTCGGTACGCGGCGGAGCTGAGGGAGGGCGATCGGCTTCCTTCAACGGCGGGGGAAGCCTCCTCGCCCTCCCTCGGCCCCGCCTCCCGCGAGACCGAGGCAGCGTTCTGGCTGACGCTCGATGCGATCAACTTCGGATCCGGCTGGTTCCCGACGCTGCGCAAGCGGGCGGAGGCGACCGGGTACCGGACGATCGCGGCAGGGATCAGGCGGCGGTTCGAAGAGGCGGGGCGCTGGACGCCGGCGCAGCTCGTGGGCCTGGATGGTGCCCAGTTGGCCGGCTGGATCGATCAGGAGCCAGAGCATGAGCTCGTGGGGCTGATGGTCGAGTCGTTGCGAGACCTGGGTGAGAACGTGCTGCGACTGTACGGCGCCTCGTTCGCCGCGGTTGTGGACCGCGCCGGCGGATCAGCGATCCAGCTTGTTGAGACGCTGGCGGGGTGGCGCTGCTTCGCCGACGTGTCGGTCTACGATGGCCGGCGCGTGCCGTTCCTCAAGCGCGCGCAGATCGCTGCGGCGGACCTGCACCGGGACGGCGTGGCTGACTTCGGCGATCTGGAACGGCTGACGATGTTCGCCGACAACCTCGTGCCGCACGTGCTTCGCCTCGACGGCGTCCTCTGGTTCGACCCGGATCTGGTCGCACGGATCGAGCGCGGTGACCTGATCGAGCACGGATCCCCGGAGGAGGTCGAGATCAGAGCGTGCGCGGTGCACGCGGTCGAGCTGATCGTCGCCGCGGCGCGATCGGGCCCCGCCCGCGCCAGCGCGGCCGCCGGGGATGCGCCCGCCCACCCCACCGCGGCGCAGATCGACGAGATCCTTTGGAACCGTGGTCAGGCCCCGGAATACAAGGCCGTCCCGCGGCACAGATCCCGGAGCACCGCGTATTAGCGCGTCCGCAGCCTCACTTCGAGGCCTTCACGCGCTCCTTGGCGATCGCCTTGGCGCCCGCCGCGCCGACGAGCAGCTCAGGACGGACCGTGCCGCTGACGAGCAGGTCCACGGCCGGGTAGCGGCCGCTGAGGGCCAGCGCGGCGTCGAGCGCGATCACCGTCGTCTCGCCTCCTTGCGGGGTCGAGCTGGTCGCGATCACCGTCAGGGAGCCGCCGTCCTTCAGGTTGCGGGCCGACGCCAGCACCCGGCGGGCGCTGAGCGGGTGCAGGCCGTCAAGCGTGTCGATCAGGACGACCGCGTCGGAGCCGCGGGCGGCAAGCCGGCGCGCCTGGTCGACAACGAGGTCGACGGCGTTGTCCTGGGCCTCCGCGGAGGCGGCGAAGCTCACCGCGGCACCCGGCTTGACAGGAGCGTCCGCCCACTCCGAGATCTCCTCGGGGCGGGCACCTGCGAGCGCGACGAAGACGCTCACACCCTCCTGCGCGGCGAGCACCGTGGCCAGTTCGCGCAGCAGGTGGGACTTTCCGGCCCAGGCGCCGCCCGTGATCGTCACGCGCGAGCCACGGCCGAACGGAGTCAGGAACTCGACCGCCTTGAGGGTCGCGTCGTCAGAGCCGAGCTCGAAGCGCGTCCGCGGGAACTCCGACGGGAGGTCGTCGAAGCGCCCGCGGTCGGCGAGCTCCTCGGCGGGACGGCCGTTGACGGTGTCAATCCGCACCAGCGACGCGAAGCGCTCCGAGCGGTGCGGGGCGCGGCGCGGACCGGTGATCGTGTCACCGTTCACGAGCTCGCAGCGCTTGACCTGGGCCGCCGAGATGTAGACGTCATCGTCTGAGGGCTCCGGCGGTGTCATGCGCACGAAGCCGGAGCCGTTGGCGAGCAGCTCGACGACACCCTCGACCGTCGTCGGCCCCTCATCCTTTGCCGAGGCGGAGGCGGGCTCGTCGGACTCCTCCGCCTCCTCGGCGTCGGCCGCGCCGCGGGCCGCGGCTCCACGGCCGCGGCCACCGCGACGGCCGCGCCGGCGGCGGGATCCGGCGCCGGCGGCCTCCTCGTCATCGGACTCGGCTGTCTCCGCGGACTCGGCGGTCTCCGCGGACTCGGCGGTCTCCGCGGACTCGGCGGTCTCCGCAGACTCGGCGGTCTCCGCAGACGTGTCCGCCGCAGCTGCGTCGCTGGCCTCATCGGCCTGCTTGGTCCGCCCCCTCCGCGAACGACTTGGCTTCGCAGGAGTCGCCGGCTCGGGCAGCTCCTCGCCGGCCTGGTGCGCCAGGATCGTGGCGATCAGGTCGTCCTTGCGCAGACGGCGGTAGCCGTCAATTGAGAGCTCCGAGGCGATCGCGTGCAGATCGGCGAGGTTGCTGTCCTCCAGCGCGGAGCGATCAAGTACTGACATGGGTGCTTCTCCTTCGGATGGATCGGTGGGCTCCGGCCGCGTTGTCGGCAGCGGCCGGCGATTCGATTGCGTATGGAAATGTATCGGCTCGCGCAGACATCAGCTTGAGCGTGCCGGTATGGCGCGTGCCGGGACTTCAGGCCGCCTTGTGCTCCGCCAGGTTCAGCGCGGTGACGATCTCCGAGACCGACGCCTTGGCGTCACCGAACAGCATCGCGCTGTTCTCGCGGAAGAACAGCGGGTTCTGTACACCGGCGTAACCAGACGCCATCGACCGCTTGAACACGATCACGTTGCGGGCCTCCCAGACGCGCAGCACGGGCATACCGGCGATCGGGCTGCCCGGGTCCTCGGCGGCGGCCGGGTTCACCGTGTCATTCGCACCGATGACGAGCACCACATCGGTGTCGGCGAAGTCATCATTGATCTCGTCCATCTCGAGCACGATGTCGTATGGAACCCTGGCCTCGGCGAGCAGCACGTTCATGTGACCCGGCAGCCGGCCCGCGACCGGGTGAATGCCGAAGCGGACCTCGACACCCTGCGCGCGCAGAAGGCTGGTGAGTTCGGCGACGCCGTGCTGCGCCTGCGCGACCGCCATCCCGTAACCCGGGGTGATGATCACGGAGCTCGCCTCACTCAACAGCTCGGCTGCCTCCTCGGCGCCGATCTCACGATGCTCACCATAATCAGTGTCATCCGCGGTCGGCGCCTCGATCCCGAAGCCACCCGCGATCACGGAGATGAACGACCGGTTCATCGCCTTGCACATGATGTAACTCAGGTAGGCACCAGAGGAGCCAACGAGCGCACCGGTGACGATCAGCAGATCGTTGTTGAGCAGGAAACCCGACGCGGCGGCGGCCCAACCGGAGTAACTGTTCAGCATCGAAACGACCACCGGCATGTCACCGCCGCCGATGCTCGCCACGAGGTGCAGGCCAAGCGCAAGCGCGAGCAGCGTCACGATCACCAGCAACACCAGCTGCGGGTCCGAGATGAACCAGGCCGTGAGCCCAACGAACAGGACCAGAGCGCCGACGTTCAGCCAGTTCTTGCCGGGCAGCATCAGCGGTTTCGAATTGATCCGCGCCGAGAGCTTCAGGAACGCGATGATCGAACCGGTGAAGGTCACCGCCCCGATGAACACACCGATGAAAACCTCACCGTGGTGGATGCCGTAGGTGCCGAGCGCCTTGAAACCGAGCGCCTCGACACCGTAGGGCTTGCGCTCGACACTCAGGTAGCCGTTCCACCCCACCAGCACGGCGGCCAGGCCGACGAAGCTGTGAAACAGCGCGATCAGCTGGGGGATGCCCGTCATCTCGACGACCCGTGCGCGGTAGAGCCCGATCGCGGCGCCGATGATCACCGCGACGATCAGCAGAATCACGCCCAGCGAGTTGATCCCGTTGTGCGCCGCGAGCACCACAGTGGCGACGAGCGCCACAGCCATGCCCAGGATCCCGAAGTTGTTACCCGCCCTCGCCGTCTCGTGCTTGGAGAGTCCCGCCAGCGCCCTGATGAACAGCAGCGCGGCGACGAGGTAGGCGGCGTCCGCCGCTGAGTTCACGCTCACGGCAGCCTCAACTCCGCGAGAACATCGAGAGCATGCGGCGCGTCACCGCGAAACCGCCGAAGACGTTGATGCTCGCCAACAGAACAGCAACGCCGGAGATGATCGTCACGAGCGTGCTGTAGCGCCCGATCTCGACGATACCGCCGACGACGATGATCCCGGAGATCGCATTCGTCACCGACATCAGCGGCGTGTGCAGCGCGTGGTGGACGTTGCCGATCACGTAATAACCGATCACGATCGCGAGCGCGAAGACGGTCAGGTGCGGCAGCAGTGCACTCGGCGAGATCGCGACCAGCAGGAAGAAGATGAGCGCCCCGACACCCGTCAGCTGGTACTTCCTCAAGGATGTCATCGGCTGCTTCTCGGGGGATGCGCTGCTGCCGGCTTGCGGCTCGGCAGCAGCGGGCTTCGCCGGGACGGCCGACACCTGCACCGGCGGCGGCGGCCAAGTCAGCTCACCGTCGCGCACGACCGCGATCGAACGCTGGACGACGTCATCGAAGTCGAGCGCGAGGCGGCCGTCCTTCTCGGGCGTCAGCAGCTTCATCAGGTTCACGAGGTTCTGTCCGTACAGCTGGGAGGCCTGGGTGGGTAGCCGGCCCGGGAGATCCGTGTAGCCGAGAATGGTCACGCCGTTCTCGGTCACGGTCCGCTCACCCTTGACGGTGCCCGCCACGTTGCCACCGTTGGCGGCGGCGAGGTCGACGATCACGCTGCCGGGCCGCATGCTCGCGACCATCTCCTCTGTGATCAGCCGCGGCGCGGGACGTCCGGGAATCAGCGCCGTCGTGATCACGATGTCGATGTCGGGAACCGTCCTCGCATACAGCTGGGCGGCCAGCTCGTTGTAGTTCTGGCCCATCTCGCGCGCATAGCCGGTGGCCGAGACCTCCTCTTCCTCGCCGGTGTCGACGCCCAGGTACTCGCCGCCCAGCGACCCGACCTGGTCGGCCACCTCGGGGCGTGGGTCGGTCGCGTAGACGATCGCACCGAGGCTGCCGGCGGCGCCGATCGCCGCGAGGCCGGCGACACCGGCGCCCACCACCAGCACCTTCGCGGGAGGCACCTTCCCGGCAGCGGTCACCTGCCCGGTGAAGAAGCGGCCGAACTCGTGGGCGGCCTCGACCACGGACCGGTAGCCGGCGATGTTGGCCATCGAGCTGAGCACGTCCATCGACTGGGCCCGGCTGATACGCGGAACCGCATCAAGCGCGAGCGCCGTGATCGGCCGCTTCGCAAGATCCTCAACCAGTGCCGTGTCCAGCATCGGCGAGAGCCAGCTGATCAGTGTCGTGTGCGGCCGCAGCTTGTCCAGCTGGTCCTCCGTGGGAGCGTTGACGCCAAGCACGATCTCCGCATCGAACGGATCGCCGATGGTCGCCCCTGCGGCCTCGTAGGCGCCGTCGCTGAAGCTCGACAGCTCACCGGCGCCCGGCTCGACCCGCACCTCATAGCCGAGCTTGAGCAACTGTCCGACCGTGTTCGGGGTCGCCGCGACACGGGTCTCCCCCGGCTGCGCTTCCCTCAGCACTCCGATCCGCATCAGGCGCGTAACTTACCCGATGGCCGGTATGTCTTCGTAGCGAGTACTGAAAAACCGTTGATTCAGAGCGTCTTGCCGGCGAACGCGATCTCTGCCTCTGCGGTGACCCACACGGGCGTCTGGGAGTTCCCGCGCGCATAGTTCACGGCGCCGCTTCGCTGAATCAGCGACGCCAGGTAGGAGAACGCTGACGGCGACCCCGCGCGCCGGACACGGCCCGGGTCCACGCCGGCCGCTATCAGACCACAGATCGCAAAGGCAGTCGACTGGGCGTTCGACGGAGCTCCCGCCTGGTCGCCGAAGCCGCCGTCACGGTTCTGCTGTGCGTGGATGAAGGTGACAGCGCGTCGCATCACACTCGCGAGGCTGGTTGGTGCGAGCGCGCTCAGGACAGCGCCGGTGTCGTCCACATCGCTGTGACCGCCTCGGGTGTCGAAGTTGAAGCCGCCGTCACGGTCCTGCTGGTCCGCCAACCACGCGACCGTCCGCGCGGGGATGCCTGCATGTGCTGCCCGCAGCGCCAGGATTCCGAAGGCCGTCAGGTTCGACTGCCCGCCGATCGAGCCGTTGCGCTCCACCAGTCGCTCCAGGCGCGGCCTCAGGCCGCCGAACACCCTTCGCCAGCCCGGAGTGGTGCTCACCGCGAGGAGAGTTCGCTCGATCGCGCCGGCGCCCCTCTCGCTGGGGAGCGTGCGTGCGAGGTACTGCAGCGGGTTGCTCCAGCCGGGATGCGCGAACGTGTGCGGCAGGACGATGCTCGAGCGCCCGAGCGCGAACGCCGCCCAGCCGCTGTCGAGCGTGTCGGACGGCTGGCCTGGCGCCGCGCCCCAGCCGCCGTCCCGGTTCTGCGCGACCTGTAGATACGCGATCGGTGAGCCGCGGAAGGGGTGGGCCGACGCGGGCGCCGGCCGCTCCGCGGGGATCCCGCCGGCCACGATCGCCACGGCCAGCAACAGCGGCACCGTTGCGCCGGTCGGTGGCAGCCACGTGACCTGGATACGGGTCCGGAAGCGCGTGAGCGTCCGGATCAGCGCCGGGCCGAACAGCATCGCGAAACCGAAGCAGCCGATCGCATGCACGAGGTCGAAGCCGAGGCCCTGGCCCACGTAGGCGCCGAGCTGCGCGAGGCTGTGGTCGCTGTAGTTGACCCAGTCGCCGGCGTCCTGCAGGGCCGTGAAGGCAAAGCCGAGCACGAAGCTGACGATCGCTAGCGGCAGGCGCCGGATGCGTCCGCTCGTGACCCGTGCGAGCACGGCGCCCGCCACCCCCACCATTCCCCAGCCGGCCATCTGCCAGGGCGTCCACGGCCCCTGGCCGAAGAAGAAGTTCGAGGTGAGGCCCGCGACGGCGCCCACGACATACCCAGGTGCGCCGCCGAGCGCGAAGCCGGAGATCAGCACGATGTCGGTCGTCGGTTTGACATTCGGCACGGCGGCGAAGGCGATCCGCCCGAGCGCAGCGAATGCCGCCAGCGTCCCCACGAGGGCGACGATGCGGGCGTCGGGCCGGGTGCGCTCATACCACGCGAAGCCGGCCAGCAGACCGGCGCCGAGGATCGCGAACGACGCGAGCTGCCAGCTCACGCCGGTACCTCTGTGGCGGATCGGTGGCCGGAGAGCGGGCCAGCCTGTTGGCCGGCCCGCTCTCCGGCCGGCCGTAGCAGCGCGATTCCGTCCGCGGGCAGCAGCGCGCCCCCGGCGCCGCCGAGGATGCGGGCGGTCTCGGTCGCGAAATAGGTGCCGCCCGCCAGCACTTCGGCGGCGCTCCCATCGGCGATGACGCGCCCGTCCGCGAGCAGCACGATCCGGTCCGCGAATGCGGCCGCGAACTCGGGGTCGTGCGTGGCGACGATCACGGCCGCGTCGAGCCCGGCGAGCAGCTTCGCCAGAGCGTCCTTGGCCGCACGGTCCATTCCCCGTGTCGGTTCGTCCAGGCAGAGGACGGCCGGGGGCGGCACGGAGGCCGGGTCGCCGAGCACGATCGCCAGCGCGAGCCGCTGCTTCTCGCCTCCGCTCAGGTCGCGCGGGTGGCGGTCACGCAGGCCGCTCAATCCGACCTGGGCTAGCGCGCCTTCCGAAGCCTCCTCACCGACGGTCTCGTGCGCCAGGTAGTCGCCCGGGTTCTGCAGCAGCAGCGCCACCCGCCCCGAGGCTTCGACCCTCCCCCGGGTCGGCGCCATCAGCCCTGCCGCATGCCTCAGCAGCGTCGACTTGCCCGCGCCGTTGCGCCCCATCAGCGCCACACGCTCGCCCGGCGCGACTGTGAGATCGATCCCGCGCAGGATGGCCGGGCCGTCCTTGATCTCGTGCCAGACGCCCTTGAAGCGCAGCGCCAAGTCACCGCGCCGAGGCTGTTGACGTTTGTGCAGATTATCTTCACAAACGTCAACAGCCTCCCCCGCGAGACCGGCGGCGCGCAGGGCCGCCCGGGCGCGCTTCACACCCGGGACCGGCGGCAGGTCCAGCCCGGCGAGCAGCTTGGCGCCCGGGGTGACAAGGGCGGGCGCGCTCCTGAGCGCCCAGGCA
>Ga0123355_10014700_pt1 | contig 12255 bp, 11 predicted proteins | sample TergutEmb28metaG_3_FD_89872 | JGI IMG/M metagenome (GOLD analysis project Ga0123355, IMG submission 89872) | Embiratermes neotenicus P1 segment gut microbial communities from Petit-Saut dam, French Guiana - Emb289 P1 | ecosystem: Host-associated > Arthropoda: Insects > Digestive system > Gut ...
CGGTTACGTTGTCCCGATGATGTGAGTGGTGATATAGGAGGATGTAGTGCCAGGAGGGCCCTTAAACATAAATTCTACTAACCTACCCAGACCATGGTCACCGCGGGGAAAATTCCCATGGTAGAACCGGGAATCGAACTCGGGACCTTATGATTAGTAGTCAGAGACTCTGACCACTAGACCACGAGGATGGTCATAAAGCAACATTGTATTATCTAAGGTAACTGATAAGACACAATTTAGGGAATGAAAAATAACAGTGTAACAACAATCACTATACTTGAACATGCAGAATCAGTCTAGTATCTTACACTGGAAATGAGCATAGAGTGCGATATATTTTCTTTAATTCCATTAAACCAAACAGCCAGAGCCAGACAGACAGATGTCTGATGCTGAACCAGCTGTTTAAAAACAAGTGTCAGATGCTGATGAAATTATTATTTAAAATCTGAAATGTTACAAATCCTCAATTTAATTCTGATCAAATTGATTAAAGTAAATGATAGCACAGTCAGAGAAGCAGAACAGATTGCCAGAGACATGACAATCCAGTTTCTTTACCCTTTAATATTCCAACACACATATTAGTACGTTTGGAGGAACTTCACTTTGATAAATTTATTTGAATAATTCTTGAAATCTGAGTGAAAACTGATCATCTGAGAAACTAAAGAAACTGTTTATACATCTGAAGAACCCATTACTGGAAAGAATGAACTGACCTGGCAGTTTAGAATCGCCAATGAGATCCATATACCCAGCATTATTTTGGTTCTGCTGAGCAGAGGGCATCAGATAATCATCTTCATCCAGAGGCAGGTCCAGCTTCAGGCCCCCTACTTGTGCTTCACGGCTGCCAATTCCAGAGTCGAAACAGTCATCTGGCAGCATATCACAATCTGCAATAAAATATTACACACAATGTTACATTGTGTTACAATCTAAGAGGACACAACCATTACACAGACATCATTAAGAAGGAACATAACTACACACATAATGATCAGCAGATACTTCATCATAACCTGTTACAAATATGCTAACAGTCACTCTACTGAGTCAACACATTCCCTTATTTTCATGTAAAATGAAGGCTCACTATTACGTCCACCACATTCTGCCACCGGCTTCTTCAGCCAGAGATGAAAGCAATCCGCATATACAATCCATGTCCTCACACCCAGCATCGTAAGATCCACTTTTACTTTTAAATCATCATCTCAACTGTACTTAGGCTTCCTTTGAATTTATTGTTACAATTTTCTGCTTATTTTCCATTTCTCCCATACAGGTTAGGAGAAGCCAGGACAGTGTGGTCTGTATAGTGGCCAGGCTATGGGGTGGGTGGCCCAGGGTTCAACTCCTGGCATGGTCAACAGCCTTTTCTCCAGAACATCCAGATTGTCTCCAAAGGCCAATCAGCAAACTATTCCGTGCGTGCTGCAGGGTTCTCTCGCCAGGGGTAAAGTGGATGGGGCATGAAGAAGATCGCTCACATCCATCTAGTGTTTATGTTAAGAATGAGCAGAACTATACCTCTCCCTGGCCTATGTGCCTTCACGGAAGATAACTTTACCCACACCCATAGCCACCAATGATATTCTACAAGTTTATCTTTATATGTTGAGATTTTTAGATTTCTATCAGCAACACATGACCAACATGACCAAAATGAAGTATGCAAAACTACTGGTAACATATTTGGAATGTAAGCAATTTCCACTGGCTCACACTTTTTCACTCATTAAAAACTGGTTTCTTGGGATTCATGAAATCTGCTTCACATGGTACGGACCTCTATTCCCAACCAGCTTCAGAGGGTCACTGCAGTAACGAGAGCTAGAACTGTCAGATACGTGGTGATGATGGGCTGGTTGTCCATTGAGATGGCGCATCCCTGCAGCGCGTGGGTCTTCAGGATGACTACCTGCATATCGCATAAGCTCCCTGTCCCAGTTCTGCTGGTTCTGGGGTGTGGGGGACTCAGCTGGCACAGGTGTTCCCACTGGCCAGCATGTTTTAATGGGAGTGCGAGGCGGTGAGGAGGAGGAGCTAGATGTTGTCAGTGCTGGTGCAAGTGGAGCACGGGATTTGGGCTGAAGGTACTCGTCTGCATCCATGAGGGCTTCAGGTCCATCCATGGCTGGTGACAGGTTGCAGATCAGATCCTTCTCATCCTGCAAGTAACAGACACAACATAATGATATTAACTTGTTGAGACAGTCAACACATTTAGTGCTGTTCATGTCAAATTCTGATCTCAGGGGATACTCAGGAAACCATGATATATACACCTCAACTAATACCCTTAATGCCATTCCATGCCATGGCTCAGGTGGTTAGTCACCAACCTCTCAATGCGGAGGCCTGAGTTAAATACCAGGTCATCCCATGTGGGAATTGTGGACAAAGTGGGAATGAGGCACGACTTTCTCAGAGTACTGCTGTGTTTCCTTGTCAGTAGCAGTCCACCAGTGCTCCACACTTATTCATTCATCACCCACACTATATAAACTTAGCAACTGACCCTGTCATTAAATAACTCACTATCGGGGCGGGAATGTTACAGCATTCATATCTGGGAGACTACAACAGACTGCATGTGTACGTAGGCTGGGGAAATCACAAAATGCTACAGGACTCTGTAGCATGGACAGGATGGAAGGATACTGTCATGTAGACTGATTGTGATGGGAGGTTGATGAAACTCATCTTCACTCATACCCAGTGGCGAGCTTAGGTATCAGAAGTAGTGAACCTTTCATCTGTATGACCAGCGAGTCAATTCATCCCTGTATACGCATCTGAGACATTACTGTTGCAAAGTTTGTTATATACTATTTGGTACAAACACACGAACAGTTCACATGAAGCTGTACTGCCATTGTCAGTTCAACCACTATACTTGTAATTCATACTGTATTTGGCATAAATCAATTTCCCCATGCCCCTTGGAGCTCATACAACTGTAATTACAGCTTCTGGTATTGATTAACCGGATCTACCACCATCCGCTCTCATTGTTGAGTTGGAACTAAATCATGTGTATCGTATGGTAGATTAATACCTACTGTACGATATACATGAATCAGTTCCAACTCAACAACGAGAGCGGATGATGGTAGATCCGGTTAATCAATACCAGAAGCTGTAATTACAGTTGTACTGTACGAGCTCCTGATGATGGGTGTCAACATCCAAAACATGTAGAGCTGCCTACAGAAATGTAATAAACTGCATAAGTTGCATCTTGTTGGACAGTTATTAAATATAATATAGGCATTTATATGTCATAATGCACAATCCATTGCCATACTATGATGAAATCCTGACAACTGACCAACAGATTTTATGAATACAACATATGCCACACTCTAGCAACACCAACAAATGTCAAAGAAACAACAGTAAAAACATACTTACACTGTGTGCCTGGGATGAATAGGATGGGAGACGCATAAAACGATCACCCTGGATCACGAGATACCGACCAGGATCACGGGCCATTTTCGCAAACTCATCAGCAAGCTCCTTGAAACTGGGCCGACTCTCTGCATCCAGCATCCAACATTTGATCATGATCATGTACACTTCTATTGTACAGATCGCTGGCTGTGGCAACCGTTCCCCCTTCTCTAACAACTCTGGCACATCCCGGGCAGGAACATTTTCATACGGACGTTCACCGTAAGTCAGCAGCTCCCACACTGTCACACCTGTAAGATATATTCTCAGTTACTTTACAGGACAGGAAATCTACAGAAGATGGCCATCAACATAATATATGAGAAAAGCATTCAAAAATCACATGGAAATGACAGAATATAATACGGTAAAGAGAAATAAAGAAAACGAGCTTAGAAACAGAAAGTAAAAGCTGGGGCTGGGGAAAGAACTAGAATTAAAACAACTTTATAACTTAAAGAAAACAACAGAAATCTAAAATAAAAATATAGCAAGAGGAAAATTATTACTTAAAAAGTGGGAGAAAGAGAGATAACTAAGTATGTACAGCACTACAAATTCCAGAAAAGGATAGAAAATTATTCAGAAAATAGGCCAGCGTGAAAAAGGGCAACAACACTGGACAGTCCTTTTAAAATGACTCATATATACAAGGGTGGTTCACTACAGTACCTAATATTCACATTTTACTTATGAAGTGAGGCAAACTAGAAACACTCAAGATACTAATCTTGAGAACTTAACACATCACTTTTTCAACCATAAGAATCCTTGCCACTATACTGCTGAAAATAAAATGCTCAAGAACAAACTCTTGAAACTCGCCAGACTGATATCTACATAACACTTCCCTATTTCATATCACTATAACTAAAAGTAAACTGTTCTCAGCTCAAGTTTCACTAGTAACACAGCCATCCTCTGGAGTACATAGTTACATACGAGTTGTGCATGCCATACATCTCTCATGACAATTTCTCGCATCACAGTATTTCTGTTGACCACACAACTCCATCAGATGAGGTTAACCCTTTGATGCTGGAATTAAATTCTTCCAAGCAACGTTGCTTGCCAGAATTTTTTACTGGGGCTTTTAAATTTTAATGTTTACTCTTAGGAAAAAAAAAGCATATCTCATAGACTTTTCCTTACAATTTAATGAAATAAAATTTTGCACTGTGCTTATGAATTGGTTAATCCAGGAAAAAATGTTTACCTATTTTTATAACAAATTTAGGCCTGTGAATTGTATGTATTATATAAAACGTGGTGCAAATAGTTCATTTCTCACATAATTCTGGCTGCTGCATAAGGTCTGTGGCACCTTGGATCACTGTTTTATCAAGACACACAGTATTCACAAAGAGGGTGATATATTACAAATTTACTTTTGTGTGATATTCCGCAAAACAAGGCACCATGCACAGGCCCACGTCACATCTGGTGCACTGTGCCCTTTCTCTGGCCGCAAGAACACACACAGCAGAGCAGTGGGTTGATTTTGCTGGCCATTGTTTGTTATGGTTATTACTGCTGACGCTGGCTGCTGTTGTTCCTCTTCTTCCTCAAAATAGTCTTCTAACATCGCTACTTTTCGCACCTGATTCCGAGGCCGTGTCAGCAACCAGAATTTCACAGATGGCTTCCTCCTCAAGTTTTATTTACTTTTTTCCGGCCATTACCTGAGACCCACAATCCTCTGCCTTGTTTAGACTACTATGCATGACTCCACACAGTTTCAGAAACATAGTACCAGTCAGATATCAACATCTTCTACAGTGACAGCAAAACAGATCTAAAGCTACTATGTGATTACTGTACAAAAATTCCAGCTATTTGAGGGTGCCCAAGATGCTGTTACTAGATTGATGGCTGCATGTTGCATGTTACTACTCCACAACCCTTACAGATTACCCATGCACTATAAGACGCATATCTGTGGGCCCTTCTGTAGCTGTAAACATCAAGTTTTGTGAGTATCTCTGATTTTTGGGCATTAGTTTTGTCTGAATTATATGGGTACAGTATGCCATTGACAACCTTTCTGGTCAACAACTAGAGTTTGCTTCATAGGCCAGTGTTGATATTTCAACCCACAGTGAATCCCATAGGCAACAATAGTCAAAGCACGCAGTATCAGTACCTTATTGGTCAGCTGGGAAAAATGCACAGTTACTAAGTGTCTGTGTATATCCATGGGTGTTTGTGGAAGGATTTAGGAGGTGGAGGACATACATACTGGCTCCTGAATGAAAGTCTGACCTTTTTTGGTCCTGAAGCATACCAAGCCACGGCAGTTAACTGAATAGGAGTGAACAATATTCCTCCAAACTTGAACACACTGTTCGCGATGTATATGTAAATCATTCGGCTATTTAAAGGGCTCACTGTGCAATGTATATATAAGTTGTTCAGTGTTAAAGGGCTAAGAATATATGGTACTATATGTCTACTCCCCTTATATGCCTTCACGGCGTAAGGACAGTGTTATGTCGTATATTACAACAGATGCTCATACTCATCTAAATCCTCAACAGCCATACACTTGATTATGATAAACCAGTAATGCATTTTTTAACATATATTTCATGTCAGCATTAACATTTATAGGAACTTCCACGAAACTTGGTATGAAGTTTTAGGTTACATGGTGCTATCCCTTCACATCCAGAAAAACGTAAATTCTGCTCACTCTAAACTACCACTTCCAGGAAAAACACTAAGTGTCAAATGCACAATTTCAACTTACCAAAAGACCAGACATCACTTTTGTGTGTGAAAATACGATGCTGGATACATTCAAGGGCAAGCCACTTGATGGGCATCTTCCCACCAGCTGCCTTATACTCATCCTCATTGATATCTAGCAGCTTTGCAAGACCAAAGTCCGTGATTTTAACACAGTTTGGTGTCTGCACCAGCACATTCCTTGCAGCAAGATCTCTGTGCACAAAGCGCTTTTCCTCGAGGTATGCCATCCCTAAAACATGAAGAGAAATTGTTACAGTGTAAACCTACAAATGCACACAATTTGTTAAAATAATAATTGGGTTTTAATACATCAACTCATACAGGATCAGGACGGGACTGCAGTTCCGTACTGATCCTGCTCGCAAGCTATCAGCAAACCTGTATGACATACACAATTGTTGTGTGTATAGCGAAGAACTCCTGATGGACAGAGAAACATGTACAGTTTTATTCCAAAAATAAATCTGATAAATTAGTGCATCTAGCTGGGGAAACCAGAGGGAAGGAGACCACTGGGGAGACCTAGGCGTAGATGGGTGGATAATATTAGGATGGCTCTCCAGGAGGTGGGATGTGGGTATATGGACTGGATTGGGCTGGCCCAGGATAGACAGGTGGTGGATGCTTGTGAGTGCAGTAATGAACCTTCTGAATAGTGACTTCTAGCCAGCAGTTTGGCATCTAAAGTAAAAGACACGTAATTTCCAAAACTGCCTCATTTACAGTCACTGATTCAGAAGCATCACTGATTACCTGAACAGGCTTCCTAAGAGTACTTTCAAGTCTTTTGTTCTCTGTCACCCTGCAAGAATTTTTACAATGAAACTAAAAACATGTAACACTTATGCAATATTCCATTCCATTTTATATATTTCTTGGGTTATCATTTTCCAAACATGAAGCAGTAGCAACCCCAGTTAGTCACACTTTCTTCCTTACCACATTCCTTGAGGTGGCCTCGATTAGAAATATAATAATTATATTATGCATTAATTATACAATATAGTAATAATGCAATAATTAATAATAATTGTGAAAGACTCCATGACCTCATTTTGCTCTTCAAAATTTCCATGGTCACACCACAAAATTTCTTCAAAATTTATATGTATGTCCACGCAAGGGACAGAATTTTTGTGTAATAGTTGTTCATTTACAGTGATTTTAATTTCATACAGATTTTTGTGCTGTGATTGCACCACAGTACATAGTTTATGATACATGCGCCTCCCAAGCTGACGCATCATAAGGTAAGTTGTGAGACCAGCCAGAATCCAACTAGTATGAACCAGTTTACGTCACGCTCTCCTGCACATTCTAGTAACTCGCGTGGCTTCAGTTCTCACAGTGAGGCCTCTGCATTCACACGCGTCATTGATGTTACACACAAGAACAAAGGGTTTTAGCTTTGCTTTGCCAAAGGGGTGTAGTATTGTGAGTTCGCAAGGAACAGCATTCGCTACAGACTTGCACGAGTTAGTTACACAAGTTTTCAATAATTTCAAGTAACTATCAAACTCAGCGTGTGGTTGGTGTTACAATATAAATTACTGATTTGTTTGCATAAGGCAAATGTAATAATTGTTCAAAGGGAACAACTACATTTGAAGAATAGTGTTACTACATAACAAAGGTGCGATAAGTGCTGTGAACAATTTAAGTGATGTCCCAAATAGTACGTGATTTACGTGACCAGGTTTGGAACCACACAACGGGTGACATTTACTGATTTAATTGCCATTGATAGTGCATTCACAGTTTTTGTGTTTAATTAATTATTTACTAACAATAAATAGAACCTTGTTTTATCCCGTCAAATACTGGAACAGACTTGTTCAACCAACCTACGTTTCGAACCAGAGCGGAACAATGCAATTGGGCACACGCCCTCAGAAAGGTTTGCCAGCCTGACCTACGCCATTCCTTTTCGCAACCAGGTAATGTAGAATGTAGACTGATTAGGTGACAGGTTGGATGTGCGCTACAGAATCTCTCCCTGGTGTAATTACAAGATGCGTGCAACTGGTAACTCACTGCCATCTAGCGCTGAGGTAAAGAATGAGCGGAGCTATGATCCACTCTTAAAATGATTCATCCAACTGTGATGCAACATTAAAACAATTAAGCCTTCTTCCCTTTTGGTTTTCCAGCAAAATTTCTATATACCTACACTTCTCAACTTTCCCACATGAGCCACTACGTCCTACCCACCTCATTTACATGTGAAAAGTCACAGGATCTCTGTATAAAACTGTTAACATATCTTTGAAGTAATAATGAAATAAACACTGGTGGAAATCCACAGTACACCATAAATAATTACCAGTATTCATTATAACAAACTGTATTACAAATCATAGTTTAAAACAGCTCTGACATTAATGTGCTCCCTGATGATAGTGTAACTATAACACCGAAACATGCCAGAGCTGTTTTAATGTAAATTTTAATAATGTTTTTTAAGACAACTCACTACTGCATCAGTTGGTGAATAAATAAAGCTTTGATAATATAAAGATGCAAGGTACGACTGGGGGCGGGGGGACTATTATGAATGAAAGTGAGACACTGACCTTTTGCAATCTGTGTACACCAGTTAAGAAGAGGTTTCGATCCTATCTTGTCACGATTAGCTCGCACATACTCAAGCAGGCAGCCTAGAGGCATCAGCTGTGTGACCAGCATCATCTGTGATGTCATACACACAGCCAGTAGCTTAAGAAGATTGGGATGTTCAACTGTTGCCATGATATAGGCTTCCTCAAGGAACTCCTTGCTAGTGTTGGCACCTGTACCTTCACGAAGTACTTTGATGGCAACAGGGATCTTCACATTCTCCCCTTCAGGAACCCACACACCCTGAAAAAGATTAGAGTCTTGAAAACTTCCCATCATCCTTTATTCACATATGTTATTGCACAACTATTCGCAGTTACTAATTCTCCAGTAAGAAATGTGATCTTCCGTTCATGACGTGCCCTCACTGCAAGAGGGATGTACACATCTCCCATCTCTTAAAAAAATAACATTCCAAAGAACTGACACAATAGGCTGTGGAACATACATAAACACACATTACTCAACTATACTCTTCAGTTATTACCAGTGTGCATTATACTTCTCAAAAGCAGGGTGGCAGTCCTTAGATGTGACAAATGGAAAATAAGCTGCATCTCTGTTTCAAGTCATAACAGATGTTTGCATGCATGTAAAAAGCAAAAATATCATAATCAGTGAAAGTCAATGTCTTGAAGATTGAACCATTATGCTCTCTGGAAACAATAGCACCTATGGAGAAAGGGCACTTGCACCGCATCACTAAAAGCCCACAAACCTTGATGAACGGCATATTTCCATCTTGATTTATACCAGAGTTTCACAGACAACAGGACTATAACAATCAATTAACTTACAGAATACAGTTGGGTGATGCAGGCACATCATATAGCATGCTCAGAGATGAGAATGCATAAAAACTTTCAACTTGAAAACCAGCAAAGAAAATGCTACTTAGGAGAGGTTGAAGTATATTGGGAGGATATTAAAATGGATCCTGGGAAAACAGGTATGAAGGTATGAATTGTTTAAATGGCTCAATGGTGGATACCCAGTGGTGGGTTCCCCAAACCATGAGTGATAATCAGTGTTAAAAAAAAAAAGATGGTGATCCACAGAGTTGGTTGCTTATTGTCGCTATCTAACTTCACAAGCTACTGTATACTACAACAGAACTGCCTTCTCTAAATACTTAATAAATCTACTAACCTTGAACACTGTACCAAAAGCACCAAAACCTAACATGCCTCCTTTTCGCATCTCTGCTTCCTTCACTATCCGAAGTTTGGCAAGGTTCGGTTTAACATTAGTTGGGCGCAAAGGTTCATTGTCTTCTAAGCCTGTCAATGCCATTGTCATCTTCACAGCATTCTCCTTCGCTTTCGCTCGCTGACGCCAGCAGCAGAATATGACAGCTACAAACACCACGGACACAGCACCAATCACTGTAGCACCTCCCAGAATCGCTGGCAGGTTGGTTGCTTCCCCACTGTAACAACACATTCACACAGATTATAAAATGTAAAATCTCTGCATCGGGAGAGGTACGTTAATGCAACGGAACTTACTCATAGAGAATTCCACTGGGAATATGAATGGCTAATGTTTCAATATGTATTCATTCAACATAAGCACTTAAAACCGCGAATTACGTAACCTGTATGTACTGCCCATATTACAACTGGACACTCCTGCTACAGTCATACTTGTTATGGAGCCAACATTCATTTTCTGTTTACTACTCTCTCTCGCCCTACCAAACTTTGTCCCTCCACTTCCTCTCCCTCGTAAATTCAGTGAGTGACACTTATCAGTCCTCGGGAACTCTGTTTATATAAAAGACAACTATGCATCACCAGTGCACCTATAAATTCAATGACCTATATTTATCAGTCCTAATAAGCTTCAGTTATAATGAACTGGTCAATTTCATGCAAACACATGCACACAACCCCTTTTTTTAAAGTGTTATTTAACAATGCTATAAATTAAAATTATAAACCATCAATGACTGATGAATGAATATCACCCATGATACCAACAAAGGAAACCCTAAGTATTTGAAGGCAAACCTCTCACAATGCCAGTTTGTACACCACAAATCCCACATGAAAATGCCTGGTATCCATTGTTACATGCTAGCAGTTAACCACATGTGCAGTGGCACAGTTGACTTGTCCACCCGCCCATCCACCCAGTCTCCCATCATATAATATGTACAGACTTAAGAAAATTCTACTAACAGCAACAAAGATGATCCAACAGGCTCAGTGGAACAGTATGGCTCTTCATTTCCATCCTGGGAGAAGATCTTATGAGGGACCTCAGATGGGCAGTTGCCTGTACAGTTAAATGCAGTAGCATTGTCACCTTTCACACCACCCTGCAAAGAAAATTAATCTAACAATGAACTTACAAGTATGAATCCTTACAATGTTAAGCAATGGAAAATTAATAAAAAAACAATTTGTTACAAGGCTGATAATGGGTTTATTTGTTTACGGTGTCTTTATAGTCACACTGTCAGCAACTCAATCTGAACTGCATTAAATAATAATGTAATTAGTACGGTTAGTAAATAACAAATTAAAAAGGACCTGGAAGTTAGCAGTTATGGCCCAATTTCAGACACTATCCTTGCATCTGCTTGGAGGTATTGAGAAAAACTACCACCCCCCACCCCCACCCCCACCCCCACCCAAAAAACCCAAGACAAAACCTCATATATGGTTTGACAACAATGTTAAAGCTCAAGAGATTACAGTATACAAGGAGCAGGAAGACTCTGTAAACAGAATGCGTTAAAGACAATAGGGAAAGTAGCAAAAAGAGTGGAGCTCAGTAGTGTCTACCTTTATGTTTTTTATAGCAAAGAGTAAGAAAGAAAGATGCTGGAAAGGGAATCTGGGGCTGGTACAGATAAATTAGAGACAGAACACAGTAAAGAAGGCAGTAAAACAATGCAGATGGTGAGCATGACCTCTCATATTTCATTTTCAGATGATCACACAAGGTATCTCAATGCTATAAGTTTTAGTAAGTGGCATGAAAGAAGTGTGGCTTTTCCATAAAGATTTCTAACCAGTTTAGTTGTTCCCACACAACCTCAAGAAAAACTTTCATACTAACATATGAAACAAGAGAGGAAATGTACATATAATGTAACAATGTGGCATGTTTGTGCAAACATTGTTGCTGTGGAATAGCATTAAGTATTTCACAACCTCAGTGTGTATTTGTAGCCCTGGGTATCCCGCACGCAATGCACATGTGCCATATTGTCACCTGTGGCCTGCCCAGCTCTACAATTTTTCTTCCACATTATTCCATAAATGGCACAATTTTTGAAAAGATGTGTGTGTGGGAGCACCCACATAGCCACCTTCTAATTCACCGCTTAGCATCACAGCACGCAGCCAGTGCAGGAGCACCCACATAGCCACCTTCTAATTCACCGCTTAGCATCACAGCACGCAGCCA
>Ga0123355_10014701_pt1 | contig 12255 bp, 1 predicted proteins | sample TergutEmb28metaG_3_FD_89872 | JGI IMG/M metagenome (GOLD analysis project Ga0123355, IMG submission 89872) | Embiratermes neotenicus P1 segment gut microbial communities from Petit-Saut dam, French Guiana - Emb289 P1 | ecosystem: Host-associated > Arthropoda: Insects > Digestive system > Gut ...
GGTACAGGTCATACTACTTGTACCGGTGGCTATGGATACAGTTTTTAATACTCCTGATGATGTGTGCTGACACCCGAAACATGTAGAGTAGATTTACAGTAAGTAAATATCTGCATACTGTTGGATTTTTATTCACATTATGATTCACTGTCTTCTTACTCATTGAACGAATCACGTGCCGGTATCAGGCATGTCCTTGTATGGGCCTGTAAGGACAGTTCATGGTCAGAAGGCGATAAAGTAGGTGAAATGCCACCCAGGAAGGGCTCTAATGCACGGCCATGTTGCTGGTTCACTTGCTGAAGCATGCGGGAATGCTGCCATATCTTCTCAATGCTATGAGCGGATTTTTGAAGACATGAATTTGGTCACACAACCCACACATCTTTCTGATTTCCTGTTCAGACCTTCCCCTCCTTATTTAACATCAGTACTATTGTTACGTCAGAGCATGTTAATGTAGATCTCTTAAATGGTTGTTAATTAAATTTTGAGAAGTACGTAACAACTGTTAAGGCTATTTCCCTTCTGGCAGTCATGCAACATCCGTATTTACACGTAGCTTTTCTGCAGAGTAGTAATATACAGGGTGTCTCATGAATTGTAGTCATTGCTGTAGGAGATAATTTTCTAGGCTATGTGATAAAGAACAATCCTATTAGCGCGGGCCCTGTTCTCAGCTGTAGATGTGCTATTTTTTTATTTACATTTCGTGGAGTATGTCATAGCGTTACGCCATCTTGGACAGCTGCTGACAGGTGACCCACACAAATATCAGGCTTATCTCTGCACATGTAATCGCACCATCGACAACCGAACTGCGATTATCGCATACCTCTTTCAAGCACAGGTCAGCCTAAATTTTAGGAAATTTCATTAAGGTGATTTAAATTTAGACTTTAGACTTATTATGTAATGTGTTACTGTTTTATCCCATTCATTTAAAGTAATCCTTACCTTTAATTCGAAGTATGTAAGTATATATGTTTCAAGCTGTCGGAAGTCTGTAACCGTTCATATTGGACACGTTTTCACCAAGTTTTATTTATTTATTTTTTTTGAACACAAAGACATAGGAAATCTCCTACAGTTATGTCCACATCAAACACTCTGTATTGGAGATCATTGCAGTTCCACAGGGCACAGTTCATTAGCTTTCCCACTAATCTTGTAGGAAATTTTGTTTGCTAAAATCAGGAGCATGAAGAAACTGCAAAATGTGCATTAAAAAATTTTGGGACAGTCCTAACTACCAATGGTATATAGGGAGCATGGATAAATATCAGTAAATGTTATTAATTAGTATTTATAATTTTTGCTCAGGCTTTCATACAGATAAAATTAGGAAAGTTGACAACTTACCTTATTAAAAATCTCACAACAGAAAAGTAAGCCAAGCATGGCAAAATGTGGTTCTGAAATAGGGAAAATGACAATGTGAGTGAACTGATGGTGCAGATATGGCGGTGGTAACAGGGGCAATCACACAGAGGGCAGTCAGGGAATTGAATGTAAGAGCATGGCAGTGAAGTGGGTTAGCAAGAACGAATAGAAAGTAAACATTAAATCAAATTAATAGTATGGTAAAAGATCCACACCTAGGCTGGAAACAGGTGAGTTTGGGATGGTGGTGAAGAAAGTAGGAATTCCCTGGCTGAAAATGACAATCACAGCTGCGAGAAAAATGATTTCTGCTCCCCGTATCTGGACTGTCATCCCACATGTTTGGCTTACTTACCTAACCAGAAAATGGCAATAGTAAGTTATTCCAAAGTGTTGATATTTATCTACCAAACTATATGGTGTCACGTCCCCAAAAGAATAATGTCTATGGTCACTGCCATGAAATCCATAAATTACACAGAACTCTACTCTTCCTTTACAGCTTCTGAATGGCTGCATATGATATGCCAGGGTGGATAAGTGAATCATTGGAATGCAAGTGAAGAATAAAATATCCAAAAAGAAACAGTACCATTATATTGTCATTCTAAAAAAAGATTTGTATTTGACGATGCAGCTATGTGCACATTACAACACCTTATCTTACAAGACCAGTATCACTTTTACACTATTTACAATAACATAGAGCTTCTCTGTAATCATGAGAAAAATAATTAAAAACAAATATTCTCTGTACAAAACGATCAATGTTTCTGTACAATGTAGTTTGAAAAAAAGAGAGAGAGAAAGAGAGAAAATGCTTTCTTACACAAAGGATATGGAAATGGTGAGGAGTTGGCATCTGGTTTTATACAGATATAAAACAAAACAATGGGGCAAAAAAAGATGCCAAAAAACATGCAAAATGTGAACATGTTTCTGACATTATATAAAAGTACTACGTGCACACAGAGAGACAGAAACAACAAATGGCTTGTGCTACCATGTTCGTCACACCATTGTCTGGTTCCAGTGCACGGTGTGTGTGTATATGTATATATATATTTATATATTTACATACAGGAAACGCAGTATTATTGCAATGTGAGGTACAGATAACCATTACCACTGTATACTCCAAACAGTTCTAAAATATTTCAGTCTCAGTTAAACTTGAATCCAATCATTCAACATCAGCTAACTCTCATGGGGCATGACTACAATTTTAGACATACAACTGTGCCTCATTGGCAAGGTCTTTGCAAGATATATGTACATGTGAGTGAGTGTGTGTATAATATATACTTAAGAGAAGAACTTATGAACATATTTCCACTCAGTCAGCAGACAGGTACACTTCCATTTTCAAAATGGCAACTCTGAATTGCATCTCGTAAAGCCAATATACACGCATGCACCTAATAAAATTAACGTTTAAATTTCTTCAAAAGATACGGTGGCAACGTCACAACCATTAACAGAGCTTCTTGATCCTGAAGCAGCCAAACATGTCTATTAGTCATGAATAGCATACAAGCCATTTGTTAAGGGGTTCTTTCCTGACTGATTTAGAAGTTTTACTTGTTAAACTCCAACAAATTTTGCAAACCATATCTTTTAAATAAAATATAAACTTACAAATACAGTATTATATCCACACACTTCGTTAACACTTACAATATGTACAAAAATATTAATTCGTGTCTTGAACCAGTAATTGACTTTTGTACACTAGATATTTTCTACGCTACATACACTGTGCAAATATACACAAGAGTCTAAAAGAGTTAAATACCAGATCACACATCCTCATTCAAAGATTAACAACGTGAACTAAGAACAAATTCGAAACCGGATAATAAATTTAATTTAAAACATTTGGCAAAAACACTATTTGTTTTAAAAGCTATGTTTCAGTCACCTTTGTACAAGTCTGAGCATGCTCTAAGCGTGCACACCTGGCATTGGAAGGGAAATCACTTGGTGATACCCCATATGATTGCTGCATGTCACATCACTATAAATTCATAGGTTACCACATTCATCACCTAACCTCACAGACCTCATTTTCGGGCACAGTACTACGATCACCACCTTCTGAACTGTTCGGTGTCACACTGCCTGACGCTGCAGTGTCCTGGTTTGGCTGTGTCTTCATAACATAACCTTCCTGGCACCGAGCTAGTTTTAAACGAATTGGGGTCACTTTGGACGTCCGTACATTTAGAGGTTCTGAACCCTTGCCATCACCACCACTGTTACTGTTTGTAGCCCCACTAGACATAGTAGAGGGCTGGCTTTCACTTTCACTGCTGGGGGGAGCAGAAGGATCTGCACTAGTACTGACAAAGCCATAGGCACCAACCCGGCTCTCAACGCCCTCACTTAATTGCGGTACTGGAGTAGATCCACTGCCACTTGCACTGTTTGCACCACTGTTACTGATACTATTCGTACTCCGTTTGTTAAACCTGATTATGAGTTTCGGACCACACACTTTCTCGTCTGCTGTGATGATTTGCACTTCATGCTTTGAAGAGTCAAACTGCCTCTGTTTGCGACGTTTACCTGCAACAACTTTACTCTGTTTCTTTTCTGCTTCATCAAAGTCCGCCATAATCATGCGACGGAACTTCATACTCTCCCGTCTTAGTTCCTCCACAGTTGGCATCTGGACACTGGTGAGTCTCTTCTTTGGTGGTCGAATTCGCAGTTTCTTCTCCTCTATGTTGCTCTCTGTTTCTGGAGCACCAATTATGCTGTTACCAATCTTAATCTTCAGTTTAGGAGCCAAAACCAGAATTGGCCCCGATGCAGGCACCACAGGCTTGGGTGGTCTGCCCCGTCGCTTGATGGGTGGTGTGACATCAGTCTGCTGTGTTGAAGAAGCATTGCTGCCGGTTGACCCAACACTCCGTCTCCTTTCGGGAAGACCCGCATCGTCTTGCTCCAGAGGCAGGTCCAAATGTCTCAGTTCTCGAGGAACTGACTGAGAAGAGGAGAAAGTTTTCTCTTTTCGCCGCTTCTTTTCCATATTTGCATCCACAACTGCCTTGTAGTCTTCGCGTGTTGGTATTGAAGTCATGGACGCAACTGCCTTGGGGATGGTGATGACAGTTCGATTGACTGGAGGCACAGTAGTTGGGGCTGTTGCCTGTCCCGTCACAGCCCCACCTGCTGGGTCATCCATGTTCATATCCTGAGAACAATACTGACGGAGTAGCTCCTTCTTGCGCATACGGCGCAGGTTAGAAGTTCCCGAAGATGATGCTGCTGTGGCAGCTGCAGGAATGATGTTAGAGACTGCAACTGCATCCAGTGCAGGCATCACTGGCAATAAAGGTTGCTGCTGAGTAAGTGGCGGTACATTTGAGGCTGCTGCATAATTTGCATCAAGGAAAGGACCTTTGATCTTCACTTTCAGTTGGTTGCGTGAATCTGACAGTGACACCTTGTTGTTGGATGAAACATGATCATTTGCTGCACTACCCACAACAGCTTCATCCATTTGCTTTGGAACTTCCTCTGTAAATTTCTGTGGTTCTGGTGGTTTTCTGGCAGCGAGAGCTGAGTGTAGTTCCTTCTCTAAATCCTCTACAAAGTCTGTAACATGCTGCTCAGCAGTTGAGGTGGTAAATGACGTTCCAAGCAAGTGGTTATGGTAAGTTGCTGGGTTGTTGCTAGGTGTGGGTTCATAGGAAGAGCTGTAAGTGCGCATGTCAACTGGGCCTGGAAGCAGAGGCTGCACCACATCTGGGAACTGCTCCAATCTGTCAGAAGTCATGTTGCTGACTGGAGATGGTAGAGGCAGGAGTTCATCAGTGGATGAATGGAGACCAGGCAATGGTGAAGGTGGTCTTAGATCCTGAATATCTGTACTGTATGAGGTACGTAACTTGGAGTTTGCCATGTGGTGCAGTGGGCTAGTAAACTTAGGTGAGGGAGGAGAGTCATGAGATAGGAATGAGTTTTCAGACAGCTTCCTCTCGTGCACATCTGTAGAGCGTCGCCTCTCCCTCATAGCACGTAAGTTCTCCACGCTATCACTTGGAGAGTCATCATCAAACTCCAGATCATACACTGTACCAACTAGCTTACTGTGTATGGTATTGAAGTGTGACTCCGGGAAGTGCGGTATGTGTTGCCCTCTGCCACGACCACGACCCCTACGTGACCCACCTCGTGGCTGGTTATACATCACACGGTTCACCAGTTTGCCACTGGAGCTACTGCGCTTATTACTGCCAGTTTCACGGACACGACTCTGAGGTGGAGCTTTACCAGATGCTGCATCCTGCTGCCGTGGAGACTTACCAGGTGACTTGCCTGGTGATTTGCCTTGCTGAGAGATGAAACGAGCTGAGGTCCGTGTAGGCTTCGTGGGTGACTTCTTCCCACCAGCACTGCTAGTGGATGCTGCTTTGGGTGTCTGCGACTCTGGAAGTGATACAGGCTGGGGAGGAGGACGTGGTGTTGGGGGTGTGGGTGAGGGAGTCGGTGCACAAGATGTCACAGTGGGGTCTGGAGGTGCAGCTGGGGAAGACTGATGATGGTCTGGAGGTCCTCTGCTGTTACCTATTGGAGAAACTGGGAGGGGTAACTGCTGGATGGATTCTTGTGATGTAACAAAAGATGTTGGAGTGAGTGGGGGATCAGAGTGCATTACAGGTGATGGTGCAGGAGGAAGAAGATTTGGGGTGGCTATCGAGGGTGGGGGAGAGACCATGGCAGCAGTAAGTGCCATATTATGTGATGATGATGTGAAAGCAGCAGCACAAGGTGGTGGCATATGGGGAGGATCTTCCGGAGGTTTTGGTACTGGTGCCAATAGTGAGTGGGGTGTAGGGAAAGCGGGACCAAAAGGAGGATACATTCCACTAGGGGATGGATATGGTATCTGAGTACAAGCTGGAGGGGGAAACAGGGCAACTGGTCCCACAAAGGGAGAAGCTTCTGAGTAGGGGTGATATGGAGGGGCATCTGTCAGGTAAGGAGGAAGGGGTGGGTGTAACCCCTGGTATGAAGCAAGGTCTGCACTGGTTGGTGTATGAGGAGGAAGGTGGAGATCATCACGTTTGGTTGGGTCAGGTTCTTCACGATGAGATGACGATGAGGTAGAAGAAGCAGAAGAGGATGATGAACGCCTAGCAAGAATCATATCGCTCTCTGTCCACTTGGCTCGACTGCGGAGATCAGTAAAAGGGGAAGGAGCAGGAGCACAGTCAAGAGGTGCAGGTGGGAGTGTATCATAGTGATGTGGAGGCATAAGGCCATGTAACTGGTCTGGTTGTTGTGACACAAAGTCTATGCTTGGGGGCACCCAGCGCTCATCTGCCTGAGCACTATTACTCCGGTCTAACTTTTCGCGCCCTGGAATTGACACTTTGGAGACCTCAAGCTGCATGTTACATGCATGGTATTCATATGGACCATTTGAATCTCCACCCACATATGGTGGCACATCGCCCTTGTCCAACTGTTCGTCTGCATGTGGAGGTTCATGAGACTCCATGTGGGGCACAGGCAATGTGTTCTCCCTTGAACAATCCACATTTTCAGGAATATCTACCTTAACTTCAGTACCTGCTTCATGTGACTGCTCATCCTTGGGCTCACACATGTTTGTGTCACCAGTATCTATGACTTGAAGCTGACTTTCAGGTTTCTCATCACCAATTTCATCCAAATGTATTTGGCCATCATCTGGTACTGGAGCCAATGTTTCTGCTGTTTCAGGCTGAATGACATTTGTAGTCTTCTTGGCATATTCCAGCCTCAGTTTCTCCACCAAAAGATGTGTTTCTCTTGCACTATCCTCCTTTGAATCTTCTTTAAAAAGAAATTCACTGCTGAAAGAGAAAGTCAGTGGTGGTGCCCGCATAATTTCTTCAGAATCACGAGCGATGGCAAACCCATCATCATTCACTGTCTCATCAACAGCCAAAATGTCATTTTCAAAGTCAAAGAGTTCAGACACAGGGGGATCTTTAGATGGCTGCTGAGGGGAGAATATGGAGCGCTGTGGATAGTGTGGAACATTGAGGGATGATGACCGTGAAGTGATCTTCTTCGCTTCAAGGGTTTCTTTTTCAGGAACCTGGAACTCATTACCTAGGTCCAAAGTACAAGCCTTCTCAAGATGTGGCATCAATGTGAATGAGGTATTTGCAGCTGTCTTGCTCTCCTGCTGTGTCTGTTCAGGTGTCAGGACAGGAGCAATCATTTCCTTTGCACTTGGCTGCTCTGCAGGCTGCGTACCTGCCTCTACCAATGCCATGCAAATCTCTTCAGGAATCGTGGTAGATGGTTTAACAATTCCATCTACTTCAGCCTTCTGCTCTGAAGTATCTTTTTGTGTTTCTTGACTACCATCTGCATCACTCAGGATCCCCAGAGCCTTCTTCTTACATTTAGGCATAGGTCTCACTTTCTTTTTTGTCTTGTCATCTTCCTCATTAGATTCCACAGACCCTCTTCTCATGTCCTTTGGCAGATCATCATCGCTGAGTCTACGCGATTCAGGTCCACCTGAAGACTTTTTAATTCCATCTTTCTGTGGCGTATCTTCTCCCTTCTCCATTCGAGCAACAACTGGCTTCTCTACCTTTTTAATCACAGTGTCTTTCAAATCTTTGTCTGCATTTGATGTTATCACTGAGTTATGCTTTGAAACCTTAGGTGTGATATCCTTCTCCAGCTGTAGTCCCTGGTCTTTAATTCTCTTTCTGGCATCATCATTTTCAGTTGTATCTTTATTACTGACTGTTCTCCTAGATGATATTTCATCAAGTGCTGATAATACTTTGACATTGGCCTCAACAGATTTTTGCTTTTCTTTTGAATATGCTTCTTGTTTCATACTCATCTTCTTTTCTGCATCTTTAGATAGCAAGTCTCTCTTGCTGTCTTTCTCCTGTGGTGTTTTTCCAGATTGCTTCTTCTCCAACTTGTCTCCCTCTCTGTCTGCAACTTTCTCCTCTTTTTCCACTGGCTTCCCTTCTCTCTCTGTAGGCTTTGTGTAGAACAGCTTGTCTAGGGTCACTTTCGATGTCTTCTTCCCTGGAATTTCCCGCTCTGCTTTCCTCTCAATGATTTCTCTCTCAAGCTGACTACCCAATGAGTCTTTGTTAGGTGTGATCTCCTGTGGTACTCTTACAGACTTCTTTCCATCCCCATCTAATTTCTTTTCAGTTTTCTTGGTCGAAGATGACATGTGGTCATTTGACTTGACTCTCTCTTTAAGGGGTGCTTCTGAACTTGAATCACTGCTTCTTTGCAAACTGCCAGTTTCACGGTGCAGATTTGTAGACACGGGTTGTTCGATCTCATTTGATTTTCTCTTCCTTGCCTCATGCTGCTTGAACTGATCTTTCTTATGGACTCCTCTTTCTGCATCTGATTCTCTCTCTGTGCCCCACTTCGGCTGCTCCTCAGCTCTCGGAGTACGCGATCGGATGCGTTTGTTTGCGGTGACTTGCTCTCTTTTTGATGTATCATCACAGGGAGACGGACCATCTCGATTTTTGGGACCAGGTAGATCTCCTGATTGACTGTCAGCATTTCTGACCCTATCTTTCTCACCTGTTCCAAGTGCTTTGTGGGCTTCATGCTTCCGCCCCCTCCCAGGTTTCTCTTTTGTTCGTGATGGTTCATCTCTTTCAACAATCGGCGGCTGAAACTCAAGTTCAGGCCGCCCGTCGGAAGTTTTAAGCTTCTTGTCAGGCGCCTTCTTAAATTTCTTGCCAACCGATTTTGAATTAGGACCCTTTCTCTCTTCAGTATCTGATGACTTGAGTTTGGATCTAGATAAGGGAATACCTTTCAGTTCAGGCTTCACACGGCTCTTCTGCTGTATTTTAGTGCAGGCAACACTGTCACCAACATCTGAATCACTGAAGGAAGAACTGTTTTCTGAAGGCCGATCAAGTTTATCAACAAACGGCCAGGTTCCAACACTCTTGTTAACATTCTTCCTTTCCTGCACTGGTTTCGGTTTTTTATCACACACAACACTGCTTTCTTTCTGGGTAGAGAATAGTGCCTCAATAGAAGCTTTCTTTTCTGCTTTAGCATCTTTCTTGTAAGATTTACTACCAGGCTTTAGCTTTTCTTCAATTTCCTCATCAGTATCTGTACTTGACGAAGAAGAAACATCAGAAGAACTAATTGTTGAAGATGATGACGAAACTTCACGAGATTTTGAAGATAATTTTGACTTCGAGTCTGAAACTTTTGCTGGACTCTTGGACTTTTCTGGTTCTTGCTCCTTCTTGTTCTTTGAAACCTCTGGTTCCTTTTTGCACTTTAACTCTGTTGAGTCCTTCTTTGCCTTTACGGATTCTAAATCGGTCTCTCCGACCACAGGCTTTGTCATGCCACTTTTGATGTGTGCTGCAGCTTTCTTGGCTGCTTGTCTCTGAGGAACATATGCCAATATCTCCTGAGGATCACTACCATCTTTTTCAAAGTCATACACATCACCACCAGATTTACTATCTTTCTGAGTTTTGGAGTCTTTTGTCTTGTGCTTCACCTTTTGTTTCACCTTTGGTTCCTCACTATTCGGAGATGTTTTAAAAGCCTCTTGTTCAAACAGAATTTGTTCTTTAGTTCTTCCTTGAGAGCACCGTATACTTTCTGTCGCCTTCTTGGCAGCCTGTCTCTGTGGAACAATAAGGTCTGTGGGATCATACTCCTTCTTTCTAGAAGATTTAACATTCTCCTTATCTTTAATAAAATCATCATCCATTGAGTCATCCTGCTTCACCTCCTTTTCTTTCTTCAAGCTCTTTGAGAGCTTTGTGTTGTTATTCTGTGGAGACTTGTCAACCTTAGACTGCAAACCCGCTGAAAACTCTTTGACTGCAGCCTTGGTGCGAAGCACATGCTGCTGAGAATCACTTGGAATATTGGAAGGAGATTTACTTTCATTTCTGTCACCACCTGATGCATCACCTTTCACAGAGAGTTCTGAATCACTGTCAGAATAAATAGCATTGGCCTTATTTGGTTCGCTCTTAGTGGCCTTGACAGGAAACATTAGTTCATCAGTATCATCGCTCCCTGACATCTTATCACCCAGTTCCCTTTCCATCTGCCGCAGAGTTCTGCTGCGAGGAGACTGCCATAAGTTTTTACTGCGTTTCTCTTCCTCCTCACTTGATGAATCCACTTTTGTCCGTGTGATGAAGGTCTTCTTAGTTCTCTTCCTCTCGATGGTCTTTGATCCACTGATGCTGTTCTTCCTGTTGCATGGCAGTCTCTTCCTTATAACATCAGTACTGACAGTATGTTTATCATCCTCCTCTGTGCTGGATGCTGCACTATCTGCCAAGCCCAACCGTGCAGCAACCTGGGTCTTGCGAACAGAGACATTACAACTGGGGCGTCTGCCCCCTCTTGATGGGGTAGCTGTATCTGTTTCACTCCCACTGGACATGCTGCCATACAGACTGCTCCTACGCCTACCTGCACCATTAAAATAAAGTCTTTTGTATGGATTGTCCAATGAGGCCTTTTTGTCAGATGAGCACTTCACAAGACCATTTAAGTCCGTCTTGCTCTTGTCATCTGCAGTGCTGGGTTTAGGTGATGCAACACCTGCTATACGGGTGAGCAACAGCTCAAAGTCCCCACTGTGATCCTCTGCACTGGGTTCTGAGTACAGACGATCATAAATGGAAGGGCCATGGTTTGCTTCTATGACAGCTGCTACCTCCTTACCCTTCAGATTGCAGCTCGAGTCACTAAGCACAGCCACCTGTTTATGGAAAGTCTGTTCACGCATCCGAAAGAATGTTCGCGACAACTTCTCTCGCCTACTCACCATGTAGCAGAGATTACGGACCTGAAAGAAATAGAATGCGGTCAGAACATGATAAAACCTTTGTCTGAAGGTAAACAGCAGCATTTTTTCCCCATGGTATTCTTATTTATTCTGCTTCCTCTATTTTCATTTAAGCCAGACAGTTACTGTAAAATACAAATTGTAGTTTTTACATAGTGGCAATTTACCACAGCTACTCCCCGGAATGTTTGATCATTAAAGTGAACAGTTAAACATCTAAAGTGCATCTTTTCAGTTTTAATTTTTTGGCAAGTAATCCCAGCCAATCTAGGGATTCCATGTTTTACTTTGTCAGGATTTGTGGTCTACAGAAAGTACACTTTGCCAGAAGAAATGGAAGAATAGCATGACTACTGCAGTTGCTGCAGGCAGTGTGCAGCCAACAGTTTCATAACAGTAACTACGAAGCATGTCACTGTTGCTTTTTTCAATGGCTGCCTCAACCCTAGTGACGTTCAAAGTCAACATGGCATAACAGACACTGAATGTATTGGGACAACTTAACAGAAAACATTTTTAATAATAATGTATGTAATAATACACACTGTAATAGCACTAAAAACATGTGAACTTACAGTATCCATTACACAGTTCTTCCAACAAAAAATTTCGTACAGTACTCACACTGAAATTAGCAAATTAAAACGTGCAAGCAGGGCCCATTATCCCACTATACTCTCTGGTTCTAAGTCTAAAACATTTTTGAATTTTGTGTTTAAGGTTCAAGCCATGCCCACATTTGCAGCCTGCAAGAAAATAAGCAGGGTGTAACAGAAACATCTGCAGGCTACACACCGAATGCCTCACACTGCTTTGGACATATAGCTGATTAACCCTTTAACACTGAATGCCTTACAAGTACATGGCGCAACGAGCCCCTTATGTAGCCAAATCACTTATATACATGGTCTGTCTCAAAAGTAAGTGTACTGATTTTCCTATGTACGAATTGGTAGCGTAGCACCTCGTTGATGTATATTGGGGTGTTGGTAGTGACCTTGGCTACATGTTCATACTTGTTTCAA
>Ga0123355_10014702_pt1 | contig 12254 bp, 10 predicted proteins | sample TergutEmb28metaG_3_FD_89872 | JGI IMG/M metagenome (GOLD analysis project Ga0123355, IMG submission 89872) | Embiratermes neotenicus P1 segment gut microbial communities from Petit-Saut dam, French Guiana - Emb289 P1 | ecosystem: Host-associated > Arthropoda: Insects > Digestive system > Gut ...
AGGGGAGATCAATCCACCCTGAGCTTCCCAGCCCGCATGCCTCGACGAGATGACGTAGCCGTCTGGAAGGACGCTTCGAGCGTCCGACCCCTAAGGTAGGATGAGAATGTATGGACTGTGTAAGAGGGGAAGTTGAGGAGCGTTAGCCTGTAGAGGACGCCATCAATCCAGACGGTATCGAAGGCTTTGGCCACATCGAGGAAAACTCTGCCGGTGAACCTCTTTTCGCCGAAATTCCTGGTTATTCTTTCAACGAGGTGGGCCAGCTACAAGGACGTGCTATGTCTGGGTCTGAACACAAACTGATCGTCTAGCATCAGTCCGCGTTCATTTACTACATGTAAGAACCTAGCTAGGTAGATCTTTTCAAACAATTCACAAATCGTGTCCAAGAGACTAATGGGCCTATAGGAAGAGGGCAGTGCTGGATCCTTCCCCTGTTCAAGGATAGAGATCACTCGAGCGTGCTTCCACGTTTGGGCAAAGTGATGGGTGCGGCGAAACACGTTGAACATACGGGCGTGGAGGGAAACCGCTCGCTTGGGAAGGTGCTTTAATGCCCTGTTCGGTATACCGTTCGGGCACGGAGACTTGCTGACCTTGAGACCCCTGATGGCTTCGTGAACCTCGTCAGGGGTGGTTAACTGGGGTTCGCTGGCAGGACTGAAGTAAGACCTCAGCGCCACATCAACCCTCTCAGTAACTGCCGGGACCGAAGGATCGGTCACCGGCTGAAACTGAGCCTCCAGATTGTCTGCAATGACGTCGGTTTTCTCAGTGTCTGAGAGAGCGATTCCCCCTGGGATGACCAGGGGGGAGATAGAGTAGAAACTCTCATCACCCGCTTGGTCATCCTCCAAAGCGACTGGTCTTCAGGATAGAGGGATTCGAGTATAGCGCTCCACTGGTCACTTCTCCGCTCGTTGAGTCGGCGGGTCAACGACTTCTGCAGACGGTTGACCTCGACTTTCAGAGCGGGGTCCCTGGTAATCTGCCACTGCCTCCATAGCCGTTTTTTCAGGCGTATCTGTTCCTTAATTCGGGCCGGTATCGGAGGCCGTGGGACGTCACGCCGGCCACGCTTGGGAGTCGACGCTGCCAAAGCCTTCAAAACGACGACGGATAAGTTCTCAACGCATGTGTCGATTGCCATCTCGTAGTGTAATTCCGGATCGAACGGAATTAGTTCTTCCAACTGAGTTTGGAAGTTGGCCCAGTCAACGCGCCTGAAGTCAGGGCAATCCGGTGGGTGGTGAAAGGATAAGCGACACGAAGTGTCAATGAGAACCGGGAGGCGGTCCGAGCTTAGTGCGGAGCACGAAGTCAGATACACCGGAAATGAGAGTTTCTTTGTTACCACGATGTCCAAGACATCGCGAGTAACCGAGGGGTTGTATGGGTTGGTGGTTGGGGAGTCCGGTCCAAAGATCAGACAGGAGTTCTCGTCGGAATAATCACGTAGGAGTTTCCCCCGTCTTGTGTTCAGCCGCGAGATCCAAACCACGTGTTCGGCGTTGAGGTCTCCAGCCATCAAGACCGGCCATCCCCCGCCTAGACAGGCGCTCAGGTCCGCTCTGATCAGTGGGCAGGAAGGAGAAAGGTAAGCCGCAAGGATTAACACTGGTTTGCCGGCCAGTGTGACTTTGATGGCAGTAGCCTCCAAGTGGGTCAGGCCCGGAACGGGCACTGAGTGGTGGACTATACCACGGCGGACCAAGACGGGTGTGCCGCCCCCAGCTGTCGGTATGTTTGTGTGGTGGCAGACATAATTGGCAAGCCGGAAGGCTTGCCCAGGGTTTAGGAATGTCTCACTTGAGACAAATATCAACACAGTGCTGGCTGAGAAAATCCTCCAATTCATGCTTCTTGCCGCCCACTTCGTCCGCATTCCAGCAGGCGAGGCGCAGGGCTTTACACCGCTTTGTCCTCCTAGGGCGTGTTGCCATATTCGGCTACGAAAAGAATGACAGAATAGCGCGAGGGCGAGCTACCCCTGTGGGGACGGAAGAGATGGACGTGAGGAGCCGACGAGTCAGCTCCACACATGCATGGAGGGGAAGGTGACCGAGGAGATCTGAGATTTCCTCGAGTGGTGAGGTGGGACTTGGGGGGGGGACCACCAGGATGGGTGTTGTGGGTGTGGAGGCCGCGGTTTTGACACTCGCGGCTGCTTTCTTCTTAGACTTCCCGGAAGCCCGTTTAGGGGCTGCTGTGAATTTGGGCTCAGGTTTTTGAGGCCTGGCCGTCTCCCTGGTGGCAGTCACTATAGTCTCCTCGGGCGCCTCCGTGACCGGCTGAGGAGGGGGATTAGGATGTGGGTTGGTGGGTGGAGTCGTGGTAGCCTTGACGACACGCCCCCCTCGGACGACGTGAGTCCACCCCTCGCCCAGGTCCATCTGTTCGGCAGAGGGACCGGCCCGCTGAGCTGTAGGTGCAGCAGGTAGGCCTGTGGCGACGCTCTTTCGGCTGCGTTCGGGCGCTTGCTTTGCAAGAGCCACCTTCGCCTCCTTCCACTTCACATAGCCACGGTAGTTCACTGTGTGGTTTCCCCCGCAGCCACAGCACTGAGGCTGTTCCCGCAGGGTAGAGCATCCACCAGAAAGGTGGAAGCCCCCACAAGCAACGCACCAGAGTGCGTATCCGCAGTCATGCTGCGTGTGGCTGAAGTGCTGGCAGCGTGTGCATTGCAGAGGACCTTTTGGAGCCACATACGACTCCACCAACACTCGCAAGCCGCAGAGTTCGGTGAGCGATCGTACTTTTGACACCCCAGGCGCTCGCGCCACTGATAAAATGAAATGGGGGTGGGTGGGCGGTCCAGGTCCTGCTTCTGTATGTGGTGCTGCGTCTCCCAGCAGGCACCGCTAGCTTCTTCTTCCTCCACGCCATTGCCAGCCTCAACTCCTTGAGAAGGGCCGGCAAAACCTGTAAAGTAAAATAACCTTCATAAGGGCTAACTTGTCCTGCCTCAGCATGATGCTTCGGCAGGAGCACTCAAAAGGTCTTCCTCTTACTCCTCCTCTGTAGCTCTGCTGGAGACTAAATGCAGAAACCTGCTCAGTCAACAACCCTTTTCACCAGTCAGCCCAGGCAGGCAGGTATCATGATCCTTTAAATCTGTCACTCACTCCACAGCTCACTCGACTGACCTCCTTCACTCCCTGTCCATTGAATGACAGGGCCTGCCATGTAACTGCAAAACCCGTTGAATTTATGACCAGTTACCTGTGACTGGTGGACAGAAAAGCTGGGGTATTTATACAGGAAGTTTTTGACTAGAAATTTTGCACAGCCAATCACAGGAGGGTGGCAGGTAGGGGGCAGTTCAGAGGTAGAACAGGTTGTGGAGGGGTGAGGTATATAAGGTGCGTGTCAGGGCGAGGTCCAACTATTGTGTAGTAGGTGACTGTCTTCTTTCCTTGATTTTAGGTAAAAGTGGTTTCCAGGATTTCCGAAATATCGGCATATAAAATTGAGACGCCGGGGAATTACCCAAAAGAAAACACACTGTAAACTAACTGAATGCTAACTATAAACCTAATGTCTTTTGTGACTTTGTTATTTGCATTGTCCTAATTTCCTGTTTGGATTGAAGAAGTATCAGTCAATCATTTTGTAACATAATTTTCAACCAAGTAAGTAATTAGTTCTTTGCTGCATGCAAGAGTGACTCTCAGCTATGATTGTGCAAATGAAGCCAATTCAAGGATGGTTTTAAGCAAAGGAGTAGAGGCTGTTCTAATACATGGAAGTAATGTGTCTCATTATTGTATTTACAAAGACAGTGTCCTATCTGTTGAATTATCTTAAAACAGCTGCTAGGTTTTGGGACTACTCATTCTCCTCTATCTTGTCCTAGAACACTGAAAATAAAAATATTCATGACATAAAGCAACAAATACCTGTATATTTTTCCATATTTTTCCATGGCTATGACCCATAAGCAAAGGAACTTAGCTGCTAACGAAACACTGCCAACTTTTTCTGGGTCAAATTCTTCATTCATTGTGCACGTACTAATTTTTTTCAGTGTTCGATCAGATATGTGATCCTTATCAAAGTCTTGAAGCTACAACAAACAAAAGCATGCAGAATGTACTCAACAGGAGCTTTTACCAGAAAGAATTACATATCCAAGCTCCTCAAATTACTTCTAAGGAAAGGAAAAGTACCCATGTGAGAAGGAGGAGACACATAGTGCACAAAAGACATAGAACTTGTTCATGTTGCAATTTTTTTACTGAAGTGAATAATGGATGCCACATTGAACTATTCCTTATAGTGAAGAAGCATTAAATGAACATAAAATAATTCACCATTGGTGGACATTTATACCCATTCAAATTCAAGACAAGTGAAGGGTATATGCAAGGGTTACCACATGCCTAACACAAGAACAGAGGGCATGTCCCACTTACCAAGCATAAGAGAGCGGACATATGAGTGGAAAAGAGGATTAAAAAGAGTAAATTCCAGTACACATAATTCTATTAAATAAAACTAGCATTTTAATTTCAAAGAAAATTGGGAAAAAAATTTATTCAAATTTGTGTACATTATACACATAGTGCAGTGTCTGTCACCAGCTCTCTGGTTATCTTCCTTCGTTTGTGCCCATTCATAATTCCTGCCAATCAGGCTTTCTTTAGTAGTTGAACATTGCTCTTCACTAAGGTACAGAAATATGTACACAAAATTCCTCTGAAACTATATGTTAGGAATAATAGCCCTTTTGGCAACTCAACATTCAACTTGTACCATTCCTTTGTCTACTTGGCTCCCTTCAATGAGAAATCTCACTCTATATATCCATTATGAGGGACAATAGCACAGGAACTCTTTAACAATTCTGAGAGGCAGTTGCTACTTGTTTAAGTTTTCAAAATGTGTGGTCCATTTCTGGTGGGCTAGCAAACTGGTGAACTCTTCATCAATAAGGCGCCTTTCTGTGAATTTTTTCAGATTATTAAATTGGTCAAAACACCTTATGTCATCAACTGACACTCCCTTATTTACTGCCAAACACAGATTGACAGTCAAATGCAGCTGGACATCCAAAGAAAACAATAAAAACAATGAAGATGCTTACTGACTCCAACCCGTTCATGGGGACTGCTTTCAATGAAACTTCCAGGGCTAGTAGCCACATCAGGTGGTTGAAGAGCAAGTAAACCAATGCTTTCAGAACCACCTATGTTCTCATCATCAGAGAACTGATTAACTAGGATGTAGGTCCAGAACTGATATCCTAGAAATGGTTCTTGAAACATTAGTTCACTTGCCAAACACTTGGCATGGTTGCTAGCCCAAGAAAGTTTTATTGAAAGCTAATTTTCAGTATATGGATTCCTAAGTCTATAACCATGCAGAAAATATGTTGCAAGTGACCCTTGAAATGTGAGAAACTGGAAAAACAGACATAAGAAATATGACGCTTTAAGTTACATTTCCAGTTGAAGATAAAATATTCACCTTCAAACCATAAACACTATCATAATAGAAGAATCAGAAACCCTGGTTGTGAAGTTGCATTTATTACAGATTTCATACCTGAAGTAAGAAATTTGGGTCTTCTAATTGCCTCTTGGCTTCAGCCCATGTTGGCTCAACTTGTTTAAATATCATCACAGCTTCCATCACCATTTCTACAGCTGCAGGAGGACGCCCATACGACTTCACTTCAGCTAAGTCTTCTTTGTTAAGGGCATCAAGTGCCTGAAAATTAGGCATATAATCAGTATGAGCTCTGGTCTCGTGATAATGCAACACCCTGAGATCATGAATCTTCCACATTGTTGCACAGCATCGATTGGTAGTTAGTTTACAAGAGACATCCTATTGGTGCCACCTTCAAGGGTCAAGCAGTCTTGCTTGACCTTGAAGGTGGAACTGATAAGTTGTCTCTCATAAACTAACTACCACTCAGCACTGCATAACATCGCAGAGAAGCAAAGATCTCGCTTATATCACAGCAGAAACCTGAAATCACGTAATGTAACAGTGCCTTTGCCATAGATATAACTTTCATTCCTAGGGATACTTCTATACATACACAGCAAAAACTGTGAGTAAATATGAGTATTCAAGTTTTTAGGATTTTGTAGTGGTGTAGCTGAGGTACCACGGTACCTGATTATTTAAAGTGCCAGAATATTAAACAAAAGTTTGAGAATAGTGTCACAGATACAAGAAGCGCTGGGAAAAGTCATAAATCCTAACTTCCTACTGCGTAGACCTTCATCTGTACAAATCTTGTATTCTTAATACCATACTAACATGAAATGAAAGCCAATATATTATGCATCCTAGCCTGTGGTTTAGCATGATGGAACACATGTCCAGATGATTATCATATGATGAAACCTGAGTCAAGTCAGATCAATATGGCACTACCAAACCTACTTCTTTCTTTTATTTCTGCACCAAGTACATCAGCTTTATTACACAGCAAGCATGCATTTCTCTTAACATCCTATAACAGCTGATGTGCTCAGTACAGAGATAATAGAAACAATATGTACTGCCACCACCAGCACCACCACCACCTCCACCATCATTTATATTACTCCGCTGCCACCGGTATTCTAATATTTTTTTTATTTTCACACCATATTTGAGGGTATCCTGTCCAGGAGCCAAGGTCAAAGCTTGTCGCTAGGGCTCAATGCACAAGAGTTATTCCTTATAGTAGTAGCAGGAATAGAAGTGGTGGTGGTGGTGGTGGTGGTGGTGGTGGTGGTGGTGGTGGTGGCGATGGTTTTGCCGTGGCAGCGGTGGTGGCGGTGGTGTTGGTGGTGGTGGTGGTAGTAGTAGTAGTAGTAGTAGTAGTAGTAGTTGTTCCTTTTCTTCTTCCTCTTCTTCCTCTTCTTCTTCTTCTTCTTTTTCTTCTTCTTCTTGTAACAGCCCCTGCCTAATTCTTTTTTTTCAGCCTTGCAAGTCTTATTCATGATTATTTCAATTGTTACGGTAGGGTTAAAAATATTTTTACTGAAACATGTGCACTGCTCATAAACAAACTCTTACAAAGTTTGTTTGTCAGTGCTCTACTACCAGAATATGAAATAACAAGAAAAGTCATAGCAGAACCAAGTGCTACAAGTTCTTCAGTAGTGTCAAAGGACAAGAGAGAGATGTGATCTACAGCCTCTATATCAAGTATGTTTTGAAGGAGTAAATATTCAAGAAACTGCATGGAAAAATAACTTTTGGCCGTACGTCATATAACTAACTTTGACAACATATTGATGTCAGCTATAAATAAATAAGGACAAAACACAAAGTAACAGAACACTGGCACAGTATTTCAACAGAGTTTTCCATTCCTGGTAAAATGAACAAGGGTCCATTAACAACCTTCATGGCCGCTTCCAATGCTGGCATTGCCTCCTTAAGGTCTGCCTCAACTACCTCAGCCAGTCTCTTGCAGGTAATCTCCTCCTCATTAATTTTAACACTGCGAGCAGCAACTACTTTCTGCTGTTCATCTACTTCTCTCTTCTGAGTAACAGTTTTTACCAAGTACTGAAGACAGTGCTGCTGGTATTCATTTACTGTAAGCCAAAGATATACTTTTAGTGGGGCATCAAGTTGCATTTATGTAATACTATACTAAATTAGATGCCCAATGGGGTCATTGGGATTTTTCATGGACTTAATTCTTCCAACCGCAATATGGCATGAGTTTGACTCAGCCTCTAACAGAAATGCATATCAGAGGTATGTCATGGGGGGTACAGGCAGCTGGTGTGTAGGGCTGACAACCTTGCCATTTTCATATGCCGACTGTCTAGAAATTCTGGGAGCCTCAAGCTCCTGGAGCCTTAAGGGCCTGTTCAGACCTGTATGTGATTGCGATACCTTTGCTTTTATAGTAGTGAAATATAAAGCAGCCAAGAACACATGGTGCAAGAATATGGAATTTTACATGTGGGTGGGAATGTTATAACAAACTATACATGCTACCATTAAACAAGGAAAACATGGACATTATGTACAGAACAAAAAAATATTTTAACATTATTCATGTCAAGCAATGAGATATACTTCATATTCTATAAAACCAACTTGCACATACCTGCAGGGTTGGACCGGTATCATGTCTATGTACTTGTATATGCAAGATGCTGGTTTTATAAAAAAATGAAAAATAAAAGTAATTTGATGTAATGATCAAAAGTACTCAGTGTAATTTCAAAGTGATGCCTTATTTCTTAAGATTGTGGTCTGAGTTTTGATATCATGCAGCCACACTATAACACAGAGAGGGAAGGAAAAACTCATAAAAGAGTTTGGAGGAGGAGCTTGGAGACAGATTAACAGGTATGGCTACTAGATGATTAACATACAGGGAACATTTTGGGGGAACAGAAGTGGCAGCAGAAGGAACAGAAACAAGATAATGAAAAATGGAGGAGGGAAGGGAAGAGAAAGGGAAAGGGCAATGAGGAGGAGTAAGATGTCACATCACTTCCTTAGTCAACAACTGCCCGATGAAGGTGAACAGAACTATGATACTGGGAGCGATATTGTTCAGCCAAACAGAATTTGAAGAACAAACGTCCTGAATATGACTACAACATTCAGTCAACAGCACATCTTTTTCTTATTTAATCTGGTGGAGGCATCTCACTTTCTTACTTGTCATAATGCATATAATATTTATTACCTTTCACTTGAGCCTCTCCAAGCTCAGCTCTCATGGTTTCAACTTCCTGTTTAGTGTCTTCTATTTTGAACAAACCATTGCGAAGTTTCTTAGTAGCTGAAGACATAGATCTCCTCTTTTCTTCTAACATGCTTTGGAAAAAACAAAACATCTATTAATGTTGCTTCAGTGACCTAATATACAACTGACAGAAACATGCCTATGTTACAAAATGTACCATATTCTTAAATGAAATAATTACCAATTTAATTTTCAACTGCACTTGCATGCTCATACAGACTGAACTTTTTGTCAGCATAATAAAACCCATTAAATACTGAAAGCTATAATGTCTCAAACATTAAATACTATGTAATATTGAAATGTGAAGAGTGTTCAGATTTTATCTTGATTTGAACTTTCCAGAAACACTGTATAATCATCACAATGATATAATATTAAAATCCATTTTTGAAGTACTCTTCTTCCTTCAGAATTTGTCTATTTCCATGTATCATAGAGGTGTACTATGCATGAATTCAGGCTTCTGCCACGACATACATGAGTAAAGCGTTCTTCTGGGTTATGACAAAGCCAGCAGTAATAATTTTTTACTGATGTTTTGATACAACCTGTCGGTCCCATCTTCAAGGGTCTTCTCCCTTGAATATGGGACCGATAGGTTGCCCCAAAACATCGGTAAGAAATTACCACTACTCGCTGCATAATAACCCAGAAGAGTGCAGCTCTCTTCCACAGATCAGTTTCAAATGTCTCACAGTTGCTATTACAACTAATGCTGGAATGTGCTGTTCATCTCACTATGTGACAAACATTGTTTTTCCAGATAGACATGAAGGATGAAAACATAACTGTAAGGAAGAAGAACAGAGCCACCCTAATTCTGCCCACGTATTCAAATTAAATTGGATTTATGTGAATAAGCACTGTCATGATGGGAACAAACACGTTCTGACATGAGTCCTGTTTACATCTTACTCAGAAATAGTGTCAGAGTGATCTTTAGGAGACTATACATCAATGCAGAGCAAACTCTTACCGCAGAAGGGCCATTTGAAAATCTCATAACTTTATGCAGGATGCAAACCAATTGTTAACAGCAACATTATTATATTTTGGGAGAGAATTTATTTATATTCAAGAGATCAAGAGAGGACAAATACATTTAATTATAGGTAAAGCTTCACACAGCAAGTAATCATACTTCAATTTTTTGGACTTACATTATTGTTTAAGAATTGAAGAATGTCAACGTGAACCCTGCCTTGTTCCTTTGTCACTGATGTTTTTTAATGAATAAAATGAATTTTATTCCATAAAATTTTGAATGAAATACCTTATCATTAATTACTATTAGATCATAGTTAGAACTGAAGGAGTAAGGGAATGGTGGAGCTTACCACTTCATATTTTTCTCACCCCTCCTACTGTAAAATTCCCAGCACACTATGTTTGCCATGCAATATGCATGAATCCCCTTATGGCCACATTTAACCATGTATGCAAAGTTAACCAAATCACTAACAATGTTGTCCATCATTCTGGTTTGAGATTATAAGTTAAATGCAATTGGAAACTCTTGTTGGCTACAGACACAACGGAGATTGGCCAGATGCAGTCTACATGGCAAAGGTTCCACATCACTGATCTATAGCAACCAGAACAAACTGCACAACCATGTACCAGAAAATCCACATGAATAAGAGCTCTGACAATGCAGAACTAGCTGAAGTATCCAACTTCTTCAATAGAAGTGAATTCATCCACTGACATTCCATACAGGGAAACCTTATTTTTGGAAAACTGGATTGATGTCAGCACGTTCCACCTGAGATCATGATACCATTAAATAAGTCACCCCACTCCCTCTGATATTGTTCAACTAAAAATGCTGAAATTCACTCACATCACTTTTATCCTGGCAACAAATATTTTGGCACCCATTCTGTGCTACAATAACTGAACCCAGCTTATTACATGAAATGGTTCTCATTAGCACCCTGTCGTTAAACTTCTTCAATCTATGTTCTTCTTACAGTGTGAGGATATGAGTTTCATTTCCATACAAAAGAACAGAAAAAATTACAGTTCCGTGTAAAATTTAATATTTGCATTATTAGACAACAAATGGGAAGACAAAGATACCAAACCAAGTGGTAGCACTTATTCCAAAAATGTAGCCTTGTATATGCAATTATGATTTGTTACTGTTATTCCCAAATATTTGAACTTTGCAATATTTTCAAAGGATGCATTTAGTAGCAAATCCAAATGCTCCAACTGTGCAGGTTACCTCAATCTAAAAGGTTTGTTTCGCAGTGCCAAAGGTGTACAATTTTTTAAAGCTTCTCAAAATTTCTTCGTACAAATCTAAAATTTGTTACAGTTAATAACACATCAGTGCTAATAATTACATATACTACTTACGCCTTGTAACCAGTTACTAAGTCCAAATAATTTGTTGGGGTGACATAATTATGGCGCCTGAATTCCATTAACATCCTTCTTGAGCATTCTGTTACTGAGTCATGGATTGTAGCAAATACAAGAGCCACAGATCCTCTGAGGCTTTTCTGTCAACAGGAATGATATTACAAATGTTTGCACACATAAGACAGATAATATCAGAAGTACATAAAATCTGTAAAAAACAAGAATTAAATCTTAGCAAAAAATGATACAAAAATATTTCTACCCTTCTTGTCTAAATACTGCCTTGAGTTCTTGTAGTAGAAATTTTAAGGTACTCATCTGAAGTATTCCTCACACTAAGTGATGTAGTTTTGTGGAGAGTTGTCCATCTGTGATATAGTACTAGTAGTACTCTTTATTCAACAATTTTGAAGAAATTCATAGCCACTGACAACCCTCAAAAAACCAGAAGCCCAAAATGATTCTTTCGAATAATTCTGTTTGAAGTTTCAAGCCTCTTACTTTACCCTTTAAAACAAAGTGGTTAGCCTCTATGTCACCTGATTTAACACTTCAGAACACTATATTTTGCCCATAGGGTGTACTTCATATGATCTTCAAAGTAGGCAACAATTATTTCCCTGTTCAGATTCACATCGTTAAATTCTGTAGTGGGGGCAGTAAAAGTTTACTGTGAGTCAAAAACTCAGTTTCTAATGCTCATTACATACAGTCCATACTTTTATCCCCATCTCGCCCACATCTAATTCAAGTAAATGATACTTAGTGTAACAGTTGTAAAATTTAATGTGTGAAGTATTTTATGTACCGAAAACCGGTAAAGACCCTACAAGCATCGCAAGCTACAGGCCCATCTCCCTGACTAGTACGATGGGAAAATCTATAGAACGAATAATTAACACCAGACTAAATTGGCTACTCGAAACCAACAATGTCATAGTAAACAAGCAAGCAGGGTTCAGAATTCACAGATCAACAAGCAAACATATAACAAAGCTCAGCCAATTTATCAAGGACACTCTAGACAATAAACGCATACTAACAGCAGTATTCATTGACTTCAAATCAGCTTATGATTCTGTTTGGAAAGAAAATCTTCTACTAAAACTAGTTAGATCGGGGATTAGATCTAACCTACTTCAATGGCTTGAATCAT